>Ga0256828_1000352_pt1 | contig 31649 bp, 33 predicted proteins | sample CV88metaG_FD_185993 | JGI IMG/M metagenome (GOLD analysis project Ga0256828, IMG submission 185993) | Hydrothermal vent microbial communities from East Pacific Rise, Pacific Ocean - CV88 | ecosystem: Environmental > Aquatic > Marine > Hydrothermal vents | place: Pacific Ocean: East Pacific Rise...
AATATGCTTATTGATAGAGATATAAATGGAGCAAGAGGAATTTTATTAAAACAGTTATCTAAGGTAGCTTGAACCTTAATCATAACAAATAATTTTGTGTTATTTGCGATTTAAATCAAGAGAGAGCTATATATTTAAAGAGACTATATGTAAAGCATCTATAAATTTTGATAATGTATTTAAGCGTTTTAGAAATAAAAATATTATCTAAGCCTACTCTTGGCTACTCTAATAATCTCTTCATCCTCAGCTAAATCTAACCACTTAAACTGTAATCCACTCTGAATAGTACCATCTAATATATCTCCACTTTTTCTAAATTTTAAATCCAATTTAGCAATTTCAAATCCACTTATAGTCTGAGCAAAAGAGTGAAGCCTACTATTTTTGGGATTATTGGTAAATAGATAACACCAACTCTTTAAACCCAATCGCCCTACTCTACCTCGAAGCTGATGAAGAGTTGCTAATCCTAATCTCTCTGCTCCAACTATAACTACTATAGTAAGTCTAGGCAGAGATATACCAACCTCTACTACTGTTGTAGCCAAAAGTATATCTCCTTTTTCTCTAAATTCTAATAGAACCTCATCTTTATTTTTATCCTTTCCATGAGTTACAAATACATTCTGAAATCTAGCTTCCCAAAACTTTCTACCCTCATCTATAGATTGATATGGTATCTCTTTGCTCTCTTCAACCAATGGATATACTATTAAGACTTGATGATTTTTAGCTATTTCAACTTTAATATCTCTAAATAGTTCTCCAAAATCTTCTTTGGATATTACTCTTGTTAATATCTCCTTTTTAAATGGTGTATATTTTATTAAACTAACATCTATAAGCTCACTCTCCATCATTGCTTGTGTTCGAGGAATTGGAGTAGCAGAAAATTGCAAAAAATGAGGCTTTTTATCACCTTTTGCCATCATCTGTTCTAATAAAGTTCTCTGTTTGGTTCCAAATCTATGCTGTTCATCTATCATGACTAATGGAGTTTGAGGTATATCATCTTTGTATAAAAGAGCATGAGTTCCTATAATAAAATCTGCATTAATATAATCCCCTTCACTCTTTCCCTGCTTAACTAATGCTATTTTTATATTTTTTGGTAAATACTTAATTGCCTCTTCATATATTTGTATAGCTAGTAGTGAAGTTGGTGCCATCAATATAGATTTTTGGGGATAAGCTATCATAGCAGATGCTAATATTACTACTGTCTTACCAGAACCAACATCACCAATAATTAATCGTTTAGTAGCTTTTGCCTTTTGATTTAAATCTTTTTGAATTTGACCTATTACTATCTTTTGCTCTTTTGTCAACTCAAATGGAAGATTGGATACAAACTCTCTTATATCTCCAGATAAACTATCTATAGCAGGAAAATCTTTTCTTTTTCCTTTTAATTTTTTCATATGATTAAAAGCCTCAATAAATTTTAAAGCATCTTTATCTATATATTCTATATCCTCATTTTTTTTAGGATAATGAACTCTTATCAAAGCATTAACTTCTCTACTATCCAAACCCTCTGCATATAGATTTTGTTCTGTTATATAATACTCTATTAATGCCCTCATACTGCTATTTTTAATAGCTGTAGAGTATTTTGGAATAATCTCACCCACCTTTTTAATAGATTTTGGTTGAGACATTTGAAGCTCACCTCTAAAACTAGTTACTCTACCTTGAATATAGTGACGAGTACCAATTGCAAATACTCTATAATGGTATGAAGTTACTCTAAAAAATATGGAACTAAGCTCTCTATTTAATTTAGGCAAATAAAAAACTATACGAAGTTTACCATTGAGAGTTGAACTCTCTTTTACTATAGCCTCAAAAGTTTGAACCTCTCCCTCTCTTAACTCTGTAGATAAAATATAACTACTATAACTAGATGGAGTAAGTAGAGCTAAATCTAACAAAGAGATGATTTTTAATTTTTGAAATAACTTTTTTGCCTCTTGCATATCTATTACTTTTATTATAATTATACAAAAAAAAATAAAGTGTCAACTTTTTTAACACACTCTTATATATCTTAGAGAATTATTTAGCTATAATATAATAAATATTTTAAAACATTTATTATTATATATTAATACATATATAAGGGGAGCAAATTATGGAAGCTGAAGTTATAGAGAGAAAAATAGTACAACCCAAAATAGATACTTATGAAATAGATGGAGAGTATGTTTCGATTGAAACACTTATAAATAATTATAGAAAATCAAAAAAAAACAAAGCCTTCGAAAACAAAGCTCTAAAAAAGAGGAAACAAGAACAAGAGCTAAAGCCATATCAAGCAGAACTAATCAAACTACAAAAGCATCTGGAAATTACTGGTAAAAAAATGATTATACTCTTTGAAGGAAGAGATGCCGCAGGAAAAGGTGGAACTATAAGAAGAGTCACTAGATATATGAATGAAAAACACTATCGTGTAGTAGCATTAGGAAAACCCACACAAGAACAAAAAACACAATGGTATTATCAAAAATATGTCCAACATTTTCCACAAGGTGGAGAAATGGTATTATTTGATAGAAGTTGGTATAATAGAGCTATGGTTGAACCTGTTTTTGATTTCTGTACTCCAAAAGAGTATGAAGATTTTATGAAAGGGGTAAAAGGATTTGAAAAAGATTTAGTAAGACAAGGAACAATACTTATCAAACTATATTTTTCTGTAACAAAAGATGAACAAGCTAGAAGATTTGAACGCAGAAAAACAGACCCACTTCGTCAATGGAAACTAAGTGAAATAGATGTTCAAGCTCAAGAAAGATGGGATGATTTTACCAATACAAAATATAAAATGCTAAAACAGACACACTCTCATACAGCTCCATGGACAATTATCCGTTCAAACAATAAACACAAAGCTAGATTAGAAGCATTAAAAGTTATACTAAATAAAGTAGATTATGAAAATAGAGATATGAGTTTGAACTATGCACTAGACCAAGATATAGCAATATCTGGTGCTAGAGAATTAGAGCTTATGGAAGCACAAAGAACAAAAAATGGAAAATTTATAAGTTAAATAGGAGAAATAGTGCAAAAAAAGAGACAAAAAAATATCAAAAAAGATGAAAAAATTCAAATATGGGTTAAAAAAGAAAAAGTAGAATATGAAAAAGAGTTAAAAAAACTTCAAATAGAACTACTTAAATTTCAAAATCATGTCAAAGATAAAGGACTTAAAATTCTTATGATATTTGAAGGTAGAGATGCAGCAGGAAAAGGGGGAACAATAAAAAGAATTACAGAACATTTAAATCCTAGAGGTGCTAGAGTAGTAGCATTAGAAAAACCAAGTAATAAAGAGGCATCACAATGGTATTTTCAAAGATATGTAACTCATCTTCCCTCAGCTGGAGAGATTGTTCTATTCGATAGAAGTTGGTACAATCGTGCTATGGTTGAACCTGTTATGGGATTTTGCACGGAAAGACAACATCATAAATTTTTAAAAGATGTACCAGAATTTGAAAAAATGATAGCCGATGAGAATATCAAAATATTTAAATTCTACTTCTCTGTATCCAAAAAAGAACAAGCAAGAAGATTTAAAGCTAGAGAAACTGACCCATTAAAACAATACAAACTTTCACCTGTTGACAAAGAGTCACAAAGATTATGGGATGAATACTCTCTAGCAAAATTTATGATGCTAAGTGCCACACACACAAAAATTGCCCCATGGACTATTATAAAAAGTGACAACAAAAGAAAAGCTAGACTAAACTGTATCAAACATATCCTAAATTTTGTTGATTACCCTAACAAAATTGACCCTCAAGAGATAGCAGTAGATAGAGATATAGTAATCTATGGAAGTGATGAAACTATTAAAATGGAAAAAAAGTTTAAATTTTCCATAAAATAGGTCGAACACAGAGTAGTCCGACCTACTTACTCATCATCCTCAACTCTCTGTCCTCTTTGTCTAGGGGATATATCTAATGGTACTCCCTCAAAATCAAATTTGCTTCTAAGAATATTTGCTAAATATCTCTTATATGAAAAATGTAGTCCATCTGGTCTATTCATTATTAAAGCTATCTTTGGTGGTTTAGTCTCATATTGTGTTGCGAATTTTATTTTTACTACTGCTCCATTATATGATGGAACATGATGTTTAGCTACTGCAAATTTAATAACCTCATTTAGTTTTGATGTTGGTATTCTCTGTTTATATCTCTCATAAATAGCTATTATTTCATCTAAAATTTTATGAACTCTCTGCCCTGTTTTTGCTGATATAGTAATCAAAGGTGCATAGTGCAAAAATTTTAACTCATCTCGTATATTTTCTACAGCCTTTTCATATGTTATATCATCTCTTATATCCCATTTATTTAATACTATTAAACATCCCAATTTATACTTTTCTATTAGACTTGCAATTCTCTCATCTAACTCCAAAACACCTACAGTTGCATCTATAACAAGTAGTGCTATATCTGCCTCTTTTAACATATCCTCAGTTCTATATAGAGCATATTTTTCTATACCTACTATTTTGCCCCTTTTTCGAATACCTGCTGTATCTACAAAAGTAATTTTGTAATCTTTGTACTCTATAGACTCATCTATTGGGTCAATAGTTGTTCCTGCAACTGGTGATACTACAGCTCTCTCTTCTTTTAATAAGGCATTTAATAGTGAACTTTTTCCTGTATTAACTCTACCTATTATAGCTACTTTTATATCTTTGTCCTCTTGTTCCTCTTTATAATTGGTATCTTCTATCTCTTGAAAAATATCATCAAAATCAGGTTCATCATCAGGTACAAGCTCAAGCTCTGGTGGTCTAGGTGGAATATACTCCTCCAACCAAGCATAAAAGGCATTCATATATCGATTATGACTTACAGATATAGGAAAAATATAATCAGCACCAAACTCCATAAAATCCCAGTAACGCATAGTTTCATCTTTGTCATTATCTATTTTATTCACAATTAAAGCTATAGGTTTACCCAGCTTTTGAAGATTATAAAAAAGCTCTTTATCTTCATCTTGTGGAATACTTTTTCCATCTACCATATATAGTATAATATCAGCCTCTTTTGCTGTTCTTAGAGACATTTTTTTAACTGTTGCAAACATCTCAGTACTATCATCTATACCACCTGTATCTATAACTTCAAAATCTCTATCTCCTGATATTGTTACTACTCTCTTTTTTATATCTCTAGTAGTTCCCTCAATATCAGAGGTAATTGCATCTCTTTGCCTCGCTAATCTATTAAAGAGTGAACTTTTACCAACATTTGGTCGTCCCAATATGGCTACTTTTTTTAATCTATTCATTTAGTTCTCTTTCTATTTATTTGGTGAAATTATATCAGATTTTTTTGGTATGCTCTCAATATAAACTGATTGTGATGGAAAAGCAAATGAAGAACCATTATTTTCTACTATCTGCATTATCTTGATATTTACATCCTCTTTGATATTCATATATTTTGCCCAATTTGCCGTATTGGTAAAAGTATAAATAAGAATATCTAATGAGCTATCATTAAATGTAGTAAAATTAACAAGCATAGTACTCTCTTGGGATATTCCTTTATGATTTCTCAACATAGTTTTTATATCAGAAATAATATTTTCTATTTGACTAGCAGAGGTATTATATGTCAAACCTATATTCATTTTTATTCTCCTAATTTGTCTTCGAGAAAAGTTCTCTATATGTGTATTGGCTATAACTTGATTTGGTAATGTTATAAGTGATTTTTGAAATGTACGAATTTTTGTAGTTCTCATTCCAATATCTTCTACAACTCCCTCTACACCATCAATTCTAATCCACTCTCCTATACGAATAGATTTATCCAAAAGTAGAGCAATAGAGCCAAATAGATTAGCTGCTGTATCTTTTGCAGCCAAAGCAAAAGCCAAACCACCAATTCCCAATCCTGCTACAAGTCCAGCTACATTAATCCCCCAAAGTTGTAATATTGCACCTAAACCTACAAACAAAATTATACCTCTAAGAATAGCTAATATAAAATTTCCCATCTCATGAGAAAGTTCAGGATTAAATTTACCTGTAAACTTATATACCATCTCTCTTAGAGCATGGGTCAATTCATAAATTGTCCAAAATATATTATAAACAATCATAGAATTTATAGTAGTTTTAATTATATAATTATCTATAAAAAGCAAAGAGAAAAATAGATTAACTCCAATAATTACAAAACTAAAAGATATAGGTCCTTTGAGTGCTGAAAGTACTCTATCATCATAAAATGTTTTTGTCTTTTTTGTTAAAGGATGCAAAATCTTCATAACAAGTTTAGTAAACATTTTTCTAAGATATAAAAATAACAATAAAGATAAAAGAGATGCTATAATATTAGCTAATGGTATATCAAAAATAGTATAACTTAAAAAAATACCATACTCACTGTTATAAAGATAGCTCAAAGCTGTTTGTACTTTTGTATCCAAATCAACATCAATCTGTTTTATAAGTTGTTCTGTTTGTGTTATATTAGTTTCATTAGTTTCATTCATTATTAATCTTTTATTATAGTTATTTTTAGGTGTTATTTTATCAAAATAATTTAGTTATAATGCTTCATCAAATCACATTTTATACACAAATATGTGATTTAATCTAAATAAAAAAAGGGCTACTAATGAAAAATTTGTCATTAATATTTATAATTTTTCTTTCTGTTTTTAATCTAATACAAGCAGAAACTATTAGCGTTGATTACAAAGTGGAATTTGGAATTGTAGGAGAGATAGGAGTAGCACATGCAAAACTAACTAAAAATGATGATAATAGCTATGTTATAGATATAAAGTTAGAAACAACAGGTATAGCTAAAACATTATCAGGAGATAGAAGAGAGAGACATATATCCAAAGGTCATATAGAAAATGGAATAATGGTTAGTGATTTGTATCAAATAATTAAAACACATGGTTCTAAATTGAATGATAGAGTCTATATTATTGACCATAAAAATAAAAAAGTAACAAGAGAAGACAAAAAGTATAAAAATGGAAAATTATACAAAGAGAGAACAAAAGTAATGGATGATTACTCCAAAGATGACCTATTAACACTATATTTTAATCTAAATAGTTATATAAAAGATAAAAATATCTCAAAAGATTATCGTTTTCATGCTGTAGGTGCAGAGATACAAGATGGTTTTGTAGATATTCATATTCCAAATAAAAGAGAGTTAAAAAAATACAAAAAACTATTAGGTAAAAACGCATCATGGTATGCTAGAGCTATAGTAAATCAAAATATATTCTCTAGTGACAAAGGGGAACTTTTTTTAAGTATTGGTAAAGATGGCATTACAAAAAAAGCCATACTAAAAGATTTAATCTTCTTTGGAGATATTAGAGCCTTTAGAATTTAATCACCCCATAAATGAGGTGGTTTTATACTGCGATTAAAAACTAAATATCATCTCTAATCCAACGGCTAGAGTCAAATAGAGTATCATCATGAATATGTTTAAATGATGCTTTTATCATTTTAAATATATTTTTATTCTCTTTTTCCAAATTCTCTAACCAAATTTTCATATTGGCTCTAGCATAAGGCATTTTTACATCCTTTAACATAGCAGGACAAGCCTCATCACCTATAGTTTGTAGATTATTTTCTCTAGCAAATGCCATTAACTGCTTTTCTCTAGTTTGAATAAGTGGTCTAATAAGATGAAACCCCCTATCTGTTTTATATATAGGAGCCATAGCTCTTAGTGTACCATTATAAAACATATTCATAAAAAAACTCTCTACAGTATCATCAAGATGATGTCCTAATGCCACTTTATTAAATCCATTTTCTTGTGCAAAAGTATATAATGCACCTCTTCTCATCCTTGAAAAATATGAACAAAATGAAGAGTTTTCTCTAATAGTATCATGAGATATATCAAATATATTTGTATTGTAAACCGTATGTTTTATATCATACTCTTTACAATGCTCTTCTAAATATTGATAATTCTCATCAGGCATTCCATATTTAATAGTACAAGCCTCAAACTCAAAATTAAATGGTGCGTGTTTTTGAATATGTTTTAGTATATGAACCAAAGCCAAAGAGTCTTTACCTCCACTAAGTCCAACTAAAACTCTATCCCCTTCACCTATTAATCTAAAGTCCACATTAGTCTTTCCTGCTATACGGAGAAGTTTTTTACTAATAACTATTCTACTCAATAGCTTCAACCATATCTAATATAAAATCAGCAGAGATTTTAGCTGAACTTTCTAAAAATTCATCAAAATCAATATCTGCACTACCATCAGCAGAGTCACTAATTGCACGAAGTACAAAAAATGGTACATCCAAAGCATCACATACAACAGCTACACTAGCACCCTCCATCTCTAAAGCATCAGCTTCAAAAGTAGAAGAGATAAAATCTTTTCTTTCACTAGATGCTACAAACTGGTCTCCTGTAGCTACTATTCCCTCTTGTAATTTCAAATTATTTTTTAAAGCCACCTCTTTTGCTATATTTTGTAAATTTTTATCAGTAAATATACAAACTTCACCCTCTGGAACATAACCATGAGGATGACCAAAAGCTGTAATATCTAAATCATGCTGACATAAAGCAGTAGCAATAATCAAATCACCAATTTTTAATTCAGGATTAATAGCACCTGCTACACCTGAAAATAGCAACTGATTACATCCAAATTTTTCTATTAGTATAGTAGCTGTCAAAGATGCAAATACTTTACCTATTTTTGAATAGGCAATAACAATATCTTTACCTTTATAAGTTGCTTCATAATAAATATTTTTGGCATATTTAGTTTTCTTAATATTATCTACTTTTGCTAATAGTGGGTCTATCTCTTCAGGCATTGCACCCATAATTGCTATTTTAGACATCCAATTCCTTGATTGCTTTAATTGTAGCTTCTAATGAACTCATATCACTTATATTAAAGTGAGGTTTTTTAGTTGCTTTTCTATTTAATCCTTTTAATACATTACCTTGACCAAACTCTATATAACAATCAACTTCATTATCTATATTTGCAATAGATTGTTTATATTTTACAGGAGATACTAACTGTTTTGGTAACAGCTCTAAAGCCTCTGCTTTTGTACTATATTTTTCTGCTGTAACATTAGATACAACAGGAGCTATAAAACTATCTTTTATCATCTCTTCTAATTTTGAAACCAATGGAGATACTGCTGATTTCAATAGTGGACAATGAGACGCTACAGACATATTGAGTAACATTGCTCTTTTTGCTTTTGCATCTTTTAATATAGGAACAAGCTTTTCTAAATCTTTTTTAATACCTGCTATAACAATCTGACCATCTGCATTATAATTAACTGCCCAAACTTGTAATCCTGCTTCTCTCTGTTCTTGACAAATTTTTTCTACTACCTCATCAGATAATCCCAAAGATACCATCATTCCAACTTCTTGTTTTGAACAAGCTTCAGCCATTAATTTACCTCTAAGATTAACCAACTCTACAGCATCAATTTCATCCAATGCACCACTAGCTACCAAAGCAGAAAACTCACCCAATGAGTGTCCCAAAGTAAGTATTGGTTTAATATCTGTTTTATCAACAAAAAGTTTATGAGCAATAACACTTACTAATAAAATTGCTGGTTGAGTAAATTCTGTTTGAGCTAAATTATCATTTTCTTCAAATAGAAGAGTTTGAAAATCTATACCTGTTCTCTCTTTTGCCAAAGCAAACATCTCTTTTGCTATATCACTATTATCAAAAAAATCTTTTCCCATTCCAACAGCTTGAGAACCTTGACCTGGAAATAAAAATGCACATTTTACGGACATATTAACCCTTTTATTTATAATTTCGACATTTTATCTAATCGAAAATTAAACCTCACTTCTTTAGCTATCTACAATATCATGAACAAATAAAACATGATATTTTAATGTTTTTCTACGCCAATAATCATAACCTTTGGAAAAATCAACCACCCAAGCATATAACTCATTCTCTTCAGTAGATGTCCAAAAACTACTATCTTTTGGTAACACTTCCAAAAAATCTCTAATAATATAATGACTATCTCCATTAGAGTTCAAAAAACTTCTTTTGCTTAATAATCTCTCTAACTCTTCTACTGTAGGCAATCTCCAATTTTTATAATTAGAAATTTCCAATCTTTTAGCATAGACCTGAGCCTCTTTCCAAGTATATAAATCATCTATAGGGAACCTCTGATACATTAAATCACCACAAAATATAATATCATCTACTTTATAGATAGGTTTTCTCCTATTTATATCTACATCTTTTTTGAGAGCCATAATTTTATCTAGCATTTTTATTTCCAATAGCTCTTTCTCTAAACCATTGACTTTAGCTCTTATCTCATCAAGTCTTATTTTGGCATTTTCCAATTTTTCTATTCTTTTTTTATAGATTTCACTATTATATACTTCTGCTTTCATGGCATACCCTTTAGATATAAGCTTTTTTCATATTTATTAACATAATAACATATTTTAAAACAAAAATTACTTAAACTATTATTTTATTATAATTTTAATCAAATCATTCAACTTATGCTATGATTTACATGTTACAATTGAAATCATTTTTTAGGAGTATGTTTTGTTTAAATTTTTTTTATTTTTTATTGTTACAATTATACTGTATGTAGGTGCTATTAAATATATTTTTTCTGATGATGAAACACAAACTATACCCATAGAACAGAAAAAAGTTGAAAATAATAAAGATAATCAGATAGATTTTATAGAAAATAAAGAGTATAAAACTCAAGATAAAGAGATAAGCTATATAGAACAGAGTGAACCAGATGATATTAAAACACTTTTTGAAAAAGCAAACAACTTAACTATTCAGAGAAAATATCAAAAAGCAATAGAGATATATAATGAAATTATAGATAGGCTAAAAGATAGTACTGATATTAAACTATTAAAAGATTTTGCTAAAGCACATTTCTATAAAGCGTATATATATAGAAACTATATAGAAGACAATTATGAAGCAATAAAAGATTATAATGAGATAATAGAAAAATTCAAAAATAGTAATTATATATCACTATTAAAACTATATTATAATGCCCAAACACTCAAAGCATACCTATTAGACAAAGATGAAGCTATAGAGATTTATAATGAAATTATAGATAAATTTATAAATAGTAATAATGTCGAACTACTTAAAAAATTTATTCAAGCAGAGTATTCAAAAACCTATCTATCAAATGCTAATGAAACAATAGATATTTATAATGAAATTATAGACAGATTAAAAGCCACAAAAAACAAAGAGTTACTAAAAGAGTTAGCCTCAACAGAATTTTCAAAAGCACGACTGCTTAATGATTATTTTCAAAATACTACAGAGGCTATTGAGGTATATGATGATATTATAAACCAATTTGAAGCTTATGAAAGCAATAAATTCAAACAGATAGTGGCAGATGCTCTTTTTGAAAAAAGTTATCTCCTTATGAGTGAAGATGGAGAAGAGTCTATGGAGATACTAGATGAACTAATAGATAGATATAAAAATAGTACAGATGAAGATTTAGCTAGAGATTTTGAGTATTCAGTTATTAATAATATAGAACTAGCTCTTATTACCAATAATGATGATACAGATTATAGAGAATTAGCCGATAAATATCTATCAGATAAAGCTGATACAGAACCTCAACTTGAAATGTTAGAAATTTTAAAAAATGCTCAAGAGTCCAATCAAGATGAAGCTTTAGAAAAATGGAAAAAAGAGTATAAAGATTATCAATTTGAAAATTGGAGCTTTGAAGAGTTAAAAAGATGGAACTCTAGTATGGAAGATAATGAAGTCAAAACAAGAATAAAAGAGTATTTGGATGAATTTATAAAACATAATGGCAATAACTATAATAATCAAAATAGAGTGGCTTCTGCTTCTAATGAAGAAGATAATAGTAGTAGCTTATATTAACTACTACTAAATCCAGATATTATCAATTAGCCTAGTTGTTCCCACAAAAGAGGCAACTAAAATAATAGTATTTCCTATTTCTATATTATCAATCTGTTTAAACTCTCTATTTACTATTGCTATATACTCTACATCTAATCCTAATAAAACTCTACTCATCTCATCTATAATTTTAGCACTATTTAACTCATTTTGCATAACCATTTTGGATGCTCTCTTTAGAGAACGAGGTATTGCCAAAGCTTTTTCTCTCTCTTCTTGAGATAAATAGATATTACGACTACTAAGAGCCAATCCATCACTATCTCTAACTATATCACATGGAATTATCTCTATATTCAAAAAATAATTTTTAACCATTTGTGTAATTAATGCTAACTGCTGTGCATCTTTTTTTCCAAAATAGGCTCTATATATAGGTGCTTTTGCATGTAGAATAATATTAAAAAGTTTCATAACTATCTGTAATACACCATCAAAATGTCCTGCTCTTTTATTTCCTTCAAGGATAAATCCTCTAATAGCTGGAGCTAAAATTTTCAGTTCATCTTTTTCATACATCATATCAATTGATGGCATAAACAAAATATCCACACCAGCTAACTCACATATTCTTTTATCTGCGTCATCTTTTCTTGGATATTTATCCAAATCCTCACCCTCTAAAAACTGTGTAGGATTTACAAATATAGATACTATAACTTTATCATTCTCCTCTTTTGCTCTACGAATAAGACTTAAATGTCCCTCATGCAAAGCACCCATAGTAGGAACAAAACCTACTGTTGTAGTTATATTTTGAAGCTCTTTTTTTAAGAAATCTATTGAGTTTATAATAAGCATATGTACCTTTTTTTATCTGCAATTATATCAATAAAAATTTAATATCAGAAAATAAGAGACAATTACTCTTTTTTATGATATAACCTAAAGTAAAAAAGGTAATTTTATGGAAGAGCTACTTATTGCGTTAGAGAGAGATAATCTTGTTAAAATAAAATCTATCTGTAAAAAAGGAATAGATTTAACACAACCAATTACTATTGGTCAAGAGTACGATTTAGAAGATTATGACCAAACTTCTATACTATTTTATGCTATACGAACTCATGCCTCTATTGAAGCTATTGAGGTTTTATTAGAGTATGGTGTAGATATTAATGAGATAGATGAAGATGGATTAAGTGCTATTGATATAGCTATTAAATTCAAAAGAGAAGATGTTGTCAAACTATGTATAAAAAAAGGTATGAATATCAATAATACTAATCGTAAAAGTGGTATAAATCCCTTAATATTAGCATCTTGTTTTAATAATATATCTATGGTAGAACTACTTTTAGAAAATGGTGCTGATATAAATTCAAAAGATAAATATGGAATGAGTGCAAAAGATTATGCTAAAAAATTGGGTCAAAAAAAGATGTTAGATTTTTTGGATAAAAAAGGAGCTATACATAATCTATATAAACAAGAGACAAAAATAGAAAATAAACCAAAATTTGATATGAATAATAGAGAAAAACCATCAGAAGATATGGGGTTTGATTTAATATAAAAATATCCATTTTAAAATGGATATTTATAATAAAGATATATCAATTACAATTCTACCAGGATTTTTTAAATCAAAAATTTTGACTGTAGAGTCATATCTAAGTTTAATATAAAATTTATATCCACTATTATCAGACTCTTTATCAACTTTTATATTTTCTATTATACTATTTTTTGAAAATTTTGGTAACTTGGCAGAAAAACCATGATAATCATTAACTGTAGCAGTAATAAGCAATTTTTCAGGGTCATAATCAAAACTATATGAACCAACTACCTCAGCCTTATCTCCCAAATGTTTACTAGTATTATCCCATCTATAAATATCAAAAACTAAACGAGCAGACTCAGGCTTTTCACTTACTCTAATATTGCCTATATCCAATCCTTCACTTACATCCGTACCACCACTAAACTCTTCTATATCCAACTCTTCACTTAATGGCTCTTTGTATCTAGGAGTATATGAAACTTTTGGTCTATGTTTGAGACTACTATTATCTTCTATTGAACTATTTACATCCCCTTTATAACCAGTCTCACAAGCTGTTATAAAAAAAGTCATCAATAAGGCAAGAGGTATTGATATTTTCATAGGTAATCCTTATAAATTAGAATTTAACAAATAATATCAAAAAATAGTTTCAATAGATATGAAAAATAGAAAATTAATCTAATTTAAAGATTATTATAAGCAAAAAAAGACTTCCAAGAATTAGAAGTCATAAGTAACACCTGCACTAACAGTATCTAAATCTGGAGAGTTATTATCTACAATTAATCTCTCATAATCCAAAAATAATCCCAAACCTTTCTCTTGGTCACCTTTACCATCAAATTTTCTTGAGTATCTACCCTCTTTTGGTATATCTTTTGATAAATCTAACTCTACTCCAGCACCCAATGCTGTTCCCTCTGCATCAACTTGTTGAAGAAGAGTACCTTTTGTTTTGGTTTTTGCTACACCTATAAGAGCATATAAATTCATATTATCTTTAACAGGATACATTGGTTTTAAAAAAATTCCACTATGAGTAACAGAAGCACCATCATCTTTTAATACAGTTTTTATACCTCTTGCTTCTATACCAATATATTGATTAAAATCATATCCTACTCTAGCCACCATACCTATACTATTGTCTGTATCTGATTTTGTGGCACAATTACAATTCATAGTATATCTACTTCCTGTAATACCTAAACCAGCATAAAAACCACTAGGGATTATCTCTTTTTTGGGTTCTTTTTTGACTACTTTTTGCTCTTTGATAGGTTCAATAACTGTTTGAGGAACAACTGGTTCTACAGTAGCAGCATCTTGAGCTAAGTTTATATCTTCTTGTTCATATATAGTACTATCAGGCAATATATCACCACCTGCATATGAAAATATGGTTAGAGATAAAAAAGTAATAATTGATAATTTTATACTTTGCATCTTTAGTCCTTTTATTAAAATTAAAAAAATATATTATAAATATAAATTCAATTATATCTAAAATAAAATTTTCTTTAAATTAAAATATTAATAAGATGCAGATTTTCTCCATAGAAAGATATATATACCAATTGAAACTATTATCATAATAGAACTCTGTATCTGCCCCATAGTCAACCATCCATCATATAAAAATCCTAACTGAATATCAGGTTCTCTCCAAAACTCTGCGATAAATCTCATAATTCCATATAAAATACCATAAATAGCTATTAATTCTCCATCAAATCTTTTATGTTTTCTATATATAAATAGTATTAAAGCCACTAAAAAACCTTCTAGAAATGCCTCATATAATTGAGATGGATGTCTAAGTACACCATCAACAACTATTCCCCAAGGAACATCAGTAGCTCTTCCAATAAGTTCCTGATTTAAAAAATTTCCAATTCTACCAAATATATATCCTACAGGTATAGATAGTGCTACAATATCAACTATTTTATTTAATTTATTAGGATATTTTCTACTAAATAACCAAGAGCTAATAATTGCACCCACAACTGCACCATGATAACTCATTCCTCTAATTCCAACAAATTCACCATTATGAAAAGGGTTAAAAATTTGCCATGGATGAGATAAATAATAACTCGTATTTATATCATAAAAAAGAATATACCAAACTCTAGCCCCCAAAATAATACCTAACTCAATCCATATAAAATAACTATCTATCAACTCATCACTAACTGGAATAGAGTCTTTTTTTATAATCCACTTGGCATACCATAAAGCAGTAAGTAGTGCCAATATATACATAATACCATACCAATGAATAGATATAATGCCTAAATCAACTGCTACAGGATTAAAATGCTTATATATATCATTCCAATAGTTCAAATATAACCCTTTTTTAATTTTTAAAAAAGTATAGCAGATATACATTAACTAATGATTAACTTTTCATTGGTTGATGATTAATTTTATTAAAATATAATTCACTTAAGAAGACGAAATGTCATCATCATTGTTCACGAGATTTAGTATATAATGAACTCCTTTCTTAAAAATATATACTCCCTTGATAGAACATTTTTAGACCTCCTTTGTAATAAACCCTCGTGGGCAATGATGATAATAGTCTTCTTTATTTGATATTAATCTCTCTCATGTTATTATACAGTTATGAAATTTAAAAGTATAAGGATTTATTATTATAAATATTTTAATGATAGAAGACGATTATGAACTTTCTCAAATTTTGACTGAATATCTAAATAAATTTGATATATCTGTCATATCTGCTGAAGAGCCATATATAGGATTATCACTTCTAACACAACATAAATTTGATTTAATAATTTTGGATTTAACTCTACCTGGTATTGATGGATTAGAAGTTATACCAAAAATTAGAAAAAACTCTTCTATTCCTATTATTGTATCTTCTGCTAGAGATGATATTACTGATAAAGTTATTGCCCTAGAGAGAGGTGCAGATGATTATATGCCAAAACCATATGACCCAAGAGAGTTAGTAACAAGAATAAAAACCATATTAAGAAGAGTTCAAAAAAATGATAAAGCAGATAAACCAAAATCTCTTTTTGAACTAAATAATGATGCTAGAAGTATCACCTTTAAAGATAAATTACTAGAATTAACAGCAGCTGAATTTGATATATTATCAATATTAATTAAACATAAAAATTCGGCTGTATCAAGAGAACAATTGCTATATGATAGTGAACATATTGATGATAATAGCTCTATAAAAAATATAGATGTTATGATTTCAAGAATAAGACATAAATTATCAAATATAGACAAAGAGAACTCTTATATTAAACCTGTTAGAGGTATAGGTTATCTATTAACCGAAAAAGTTTAATATATATGAGAAATATATCTGTTAGTACATTTATAAATATCCTATTTGGACTAGTACTATCTCTACTTATAGCTACTCTATTTTTCTTTATCTCTTGGGACAAGGAGAGACAAAAAAGTGATGAGTTAGCTAGATATAGATTAATATCAAACGCCCTACTCTCTACAGCACAACTTAATCCTACCCAAGAAGAGTTAGAAAAATTTTATAAAAATTCAAAAGTCAAACCAGTAGCTATAAATGCCAATCGTATGCTTATTCTTAGCAAAGGAAAAGTTATATTTGAAGGAGAATCTATATATGGTAGAATGCAAATTTTTGCTATAGGTGATACTCATTATATATACTTACAGAGATATGGCTTTAGACTAATGTTAAAAGATATAAAATCAACAACTTTTCGTTTTAAATTAACAATTTTAATAGCAACACTTATAGGCATTTTATTTCTATTTTTATATATAGCCATCACTAGAAAATTATCTCCTCTAAAAAAACTAAATCGACAAATTTCAGAATTTGCAAAAGGTAATATGGATATAAAAATCACATATAGAAGTAATGATGAGATAGGACAAATAGCTCAAAGCTTTGATAATGCAATACACCATATAAAAACATTATTAGAATCCAAAAATCTATTTATGCGTAATATGATGCACGAACTCAAAACACCTATTACAAAAGGTAGAATAGCTATAGAGATGGTAGAAGATGGTAATAGCAAAAAAACTCTTATTCGTGCATTTGAAAGAATGAACCAATTAATTGGAGAGTTAGCCTATATAGAGAGACTCACTACTCAAAGTTTTCAACCTCAAATCAAAGAGGTAAGTATAAATGATGTAATAGAAGAGAGTCTAAGACTACTTATATCCAATAGAGATAAAATAACTATACAATCAAATGGAGCTATTATAAAAACAGATTCTAAACTCCTATCATTAGCATTAAAAAACCTTATTGATAATGCTATAAAATATGGAGAAGAGTCTCGTGCTACTATTAAAGGAGATGAAAAATCTATCAAAGTTTTATCCAAAGGTAAAAGCTTGGAACACCCACTTGAGTATTATTTAGAACCATTTACCCAAGAAGAAAAAAGACAAAGTGGATTTGGATTGGGGCTTTATATTGTCAATAATATTATAGAGAGATTAGAATATACACTAAACTACTACTATAAAGATGGATATAATATTTTTGAGATAAAATTCAATAAATAAATTAAGTTTTTAATGCCTCTATCATCTGAAAATATCCAATCATCGCCTCAAAACACATTCTCCAAACAATCTCCATAGAGATAAATATAAAAAATATTAGTAGTATAGATATAACTCTATTTTTAAAATTTAATTGACTAAAAAGGCTTATAAATATCTGATTTACTCTATCAAAGAGAGCTATTTTTTTCTGTATATATGATTTACTAAGCCACATCATAATAGGAATAACAATAGCCCCTATATAATAAGAGAATATCAAAATATCTATAGATATAAAGCTCTTAAAAGTCAAAAAATCAATCATATACTATTATACCTTGCCACCTTTTGCACTTTGGATAGAGTTAATATAACTATAATTTATCTGAATTTTAGGCTCTTTTGGTAGATGATTGATAAGTCTATTAATCATACCTGAAAAATCTTCAAATAGATAATTTGCCATAGACCCTGGTATTGGATTTATCTCATTTAATAAAACCTCATTATCTACTACAAAAAAATCACACCTAATAATACTTCCCTCAAATAGAGTTCCATAAATCTTTTTAAAAGAGTTTTGAATTTTGGCTCTTAGTTCATCTGATATATCAGCATCCATTACTTTTGCATCTCTTGAAAAGTCAAGATATTTTTTATCAAAATCCAAAAACTCCTCTTTGTTTGGCTCTTCTATAATAGATAGTTCAAAATCATCTGTTTTGCATCCTGCTTGATTATACTCTAAAACGCCATTAATAAATGGTTCAATAATTACTTGATTATCAAATTCAAATGCAACATCTAGTGCATAATCCAATTCACTCTGCTCTTTTACTATACTAACACCGATACTACTACCAAGTCTAACAGGTTTAATAATCACTGGATAATCTAATTCTATATCTCTACTATCATCAAAATTTAATAAAGTATATGGCACTACTTTTACACCTAAACTTTGAGCATATAATTTTGTATATAGTTTATTATAACTCAACACACTAGCATCAACTCTAGGAGAAATATAATCAATAGAGTTAAACTCTAGTAGTGAAGCTATCTTGCCATCCTCTCCATCTCTACCATGAATTAGATTTAAAACCACTCCCAAATTCTGTTTTTTGGCTCCAAATATACCTTCTGTAAAAAATCCACCCTGTTTGAGTATAAGCTTTTTAGCTTTTTTATAACTGCCATTAGCAAAATAGTTTGATTTCATATTATCAGTTTCTATTAGATAAAACTCTCTATTACTATCAACAAAAACAAAAGATAAATTTGCATTTTTTAAAACTTTTTTTAATGTTATTGCAGAAACTATACTTATTTCATGTTCATAACTAGAACCACCAAAGAGTATTACTATATTCATATTATTTATACCTTATTATTAATTTTTTCTGTATTTTATCTTAATTAGATTAAAAATCTAAATTTAAAGCTACTGCATACTATAAAATAACTTTAATAATTTTTCTAATAAATCATAATGGGAAATAAAAAAAGAGATAAGAGTATTGATAATATATCAACTATTATAGATAATAAAAATGCAAAAATAAAATCTCAATCTATAGTTATAAACAATTATTATACAACTACTCCTAAATCTTCTGTTATTCACAAATCTATATCTAAAATATATAATGAATGTAGATTTGATAAAAAAATAAATTTTTCAAAAGATTTAATAGTATATTTAGTGAAATAGATATTGATAAATGGGCAATAGAGAAAGAAGAGAGTTATAAAAAAATGTTAAAAAAATTTAATAGAAGTTTACCAAATGTTGTAGGAGGGAAAAGTATAAATTCCTTTAAACCCAAACATATATATAATGGGTATATTATTTTAAAATCAATTACTATACCATCAGGTTTGTATGGAGCAAATTTAGCTGTTTTCTTTTTGGAAAAAGGGGTTTCTTTTCCAAAAGGAGAGTTAGGTCATTCAAGACTTTATGACTTTAATACTATGAGTTGTTATGGAATTAATTGCTTACAGTAATTTGAAAATAATTCCATTAAAGTGACTAAATCTTCCCTAAAAAATCGCTGATTGTGTTATGGATGTGCCTGTTCCATAATCTGTTATATCCATTAATCTAAATCTAATTTCCTAGTCATACCACAACAAGCAATTAGATAATTATTAGCTTATCAACTCTAAACTTCTATTGATACTTTTTTCTAAAAAACTATATAAATCATCTTTATTATTTATAGCTTTTAAATATTCATCTCTACTTTCATTTTTAATTAATGGTGGAACTATATTATTTTGAACAGCTTGATATGCCATTAGTAATCTTCCTACTCTGCCATTTCCATCTGCAAAAGGGTGAATTTTTTCAAATAGTATATGAAACTGAGCTATATCTTCCAAACTCATATTGTTACTTTTAAATCTATATAAGAGATTTTCTATATCGTTTGAAATCATATGTGGTAGAGATAGTTTTATATCTACCCCTTTAATATATCTCTCATCTAATCTATATGCTCCAATAGGTTTTGATACATACTCTGGTGCTATTTTATGAGCATCTTCAAACATAATGGCATGTATATCTTTTATAAAGCTACTATCAATTATATTATTTGGATTAGTCGCTTCTCGTACTATTACATCATAAGCTTTTGCAAATCCTAAAATAACAAGTTGTTCTCCAATTGGTTTATGTCCTGCTGTATGACCTAACTCTAATAACTCTTTTGTTTCACCAAAAGATAAAGTTGTTCCCTCTATTGCATTTGAATGGTGAGTGATTGAGATACGAAGCTGTCTAAAAAGTTCTTCCCTTTGTTTTAGTGTAAGTCTATTTAATTTATACACTACTACTCCTTCATATATTTAGCTAAATTAGTTTATTTGAATATATTTTACTAATCTATATATCTATTATAATATTAACATAATCAAATGCTAAAAAGATATATCATTATACTTTTTAAATTATACAATCTATCACAAATAACTCTGCAATTTAATAAAAGCTCCATATAAAAGTAATTCTCTATTGGTTGATGGACTATTTTTTAACTGTAACTCTACCTCTAATAGATGCTCAAATATTTTTAAAATAGAGCTACTCTTGACTCTGAGTGCAAGATTTGCCTTTTGTTGTTCTATATGTTTTGGAAGCTTATAACCCAATATCTCTTTGGAGTCTATATGTCCATGTAGTTTCATATAAGCATGAAATAAAAATATCTGATTAATAAAAAACTGAGTAGAACGAAGAATAGAAAACTCATCTTCTCCTAACTCTAAAAGTTTACTCAAAGTATTAACTATTGTTTTTTTTTCAAATAACTCTATCAATAACTGCTCTACAGCCAAAGGTGCAGTAGAGTAAACTAATCTATCTATATCTCTTGAAGTCACTTTAGTACCTAAGATAGCCAATTTATTTAATTCATTAGCACATAATGTTAAATTATTATTAAGTAGTAGCATTAGATGTTGCAATGCAAAATAGTCTATATCTAAACCTATATGTTTAGCTTTTTTTTGTAAAATATCTAAACTCTCTTTGATATTTGGTTCAAATACTCTTACCCAATTTGCACCTTTTTTAGGAGAAAATGAACTCTGAATATTCTTTGCATCTTTTGATAAACCTTGATAATAAAATAGTAAATAATTATCACTATTTTTATTTACCAACTCTATTAATATATCTAACTCTTTTTTAGCTATTTTTTTATCTCGTTTAATTATTAAAAGATTTGTTCCACCAAATAGCGAACTTTGCGATAAATAACTCTTGGCACTATTAAAATTATACTCATCAAAATATTGTCTCATTAATACATCAGCTGAACTGGTTATATTGATATAATATTGAATATATGAATTAATTAAATAACTATTCTCTCCATATAATAGTAATGCTCTAGGTGGATTTGTTTTGAGTAGATTTTCAAATTCTTGTTTATACATTCAAAATTATAACAAATTTACTATGAATTATTAACATAAACAAGAAACAATACAAATAAGTATAAATAAATTTAAGCTTAAATAAAGGTTTTATAATAACAAGTAAGCTATAATTTAAGATATTCAAAATTCAAGGGGATAGAAATGAAAAAAATATGGGAATATAGACGATTAGAGTTAATTACATGGATTGTCTTTGCTATATTAGTGACAACTTCAATTCTAATACTATATAAATCATATAGTGACTATAATGAAATGTTACAATCTGCTACAGCAGTAGGTAATATATATGAACATAAGATTATTATGTTTGTCTCATCCGTAGTGCTACTTTTCTCTTTACTTATTTTATATCAGAATAGAGATTACTTTTTTCTTAAAAATAGCGATAATACAGAGGCTTTGGAGCAGTTATTGGAGGATATTAAACTCTCTTCAGACCCAAAAAAAATTAATCAATTTAAAAATATGCTAAAGAAAAAAAATCATAATCAGATATATCCACTCATATCCAATATGATAAATGAGCTTCAAGAGAGTAAAAAATTAGCAGATGAAGCAAATCAAACCAAAACACTATTTTTATCTAATATGAGTCATGAAATTCGCACACCACTTAATAGTATAGTTGGTTTTACAAAATTACTCAAATCAACTAAACTAGATTTGGAACAGAGAGACTTTGTATCAACTATTCGCAAAAGTTCTGAAGATTTAATTGCTATTGTTGATAATATATTAGATATATCCAAACTAGAAAGTGGAAAAGTAGAACTCGAAGAGAGTTATTTTAATATTATAGATGAGTTTGAAAATATGATAGAGAGTTATGCTAATGAAGCATCCAAAAAAGATATAGATTTATCAATATGGATTGACCCTACATTTTCATCTCAATTATTTAAAAGTGATGCAAATAAAATCAAACAGATACTTATAAATATAATCTCAAATGCAATTAAATTTACTCCAAATGGTGGAGATATTAATGTAACTATACAAAATATTGGAGTTAATGAAGATATTGCAACTATTAAATTTAGCGTAGAGGATACAGGTATAGGTATATCCCAAGAGTATAAAGATAAAGTATTTGATGCCTTTACACAAGTTGATGATAGTAGTATTAGACAATATGGTGGTACAGGATTGGGACTTACAATTGCTACTAGTTTAGTCAGACTATTAGGAGGTTCTCTTACATTAGATAGTGAACTAAACAAAGGTACAACTCTATCATTTAATCTAAATATGCCTTATAGAGTAATAACCAAAGAGGTTAACTACAAAGCCATGAGTATTGCACTATATTCCCCCACTACTATGCAGATAAAAAACTCAGATAAACATCTATTTAATTATCTATCCTCTTTTAGAGATATATCTATTAAAAGATTTAATACATTTGTAGAGTGTCAAGATGCAGAAGCAAACTCATTTGATGTATTATATATACATTATGATAATATTGACAAAAAAGAACTCAAAAGAGTAGCAGCAAGACATAGTTCTGATAGTCAAATAGTGCTAGTTACAAAACTAAATAATAGAGATAATATTTTAGATATTGCACCGATATTTTCACAAATTATATATAAACCTATTACTTTTACAAAAATAGAAAATTCTATAGAAATTTTATCAGAAAATAAAAAAGATATAACAAATAGCCAATACTCTTTTGATGGACTAAAAGCACTAGTAATAGAAGACAATCCAGTAAATGCTAAAATGATTGTTCGTATGCTTCAAAATTTAGGCATAAAATCTAATATAGCAAAAAATGGAAAAGAGGGTGTAGAGATGTATAAAGATGGTCATTATGATGTTGTCTTTATGGATATACAAATGCCTATTATGAATGGAGTAGATGCTACCAAAGCAATTATAAAATACGAATTAGAAAATCAATTAGCTCATACTCCTATAATAGCCGTAACTACAAATGCTCTAAAAGGAGATAGAGAGAGATATTTGTCTGCTGGAATGGATGAGTATATAGCTAAACCAATAGATATAAATAAATTTATAACAGCACTAAAACAGTTTTATACAACAAATCAATCAAACTCATCAGATAAAACTACTCAAAAAGATATACTCCTATATAAACAGACTCCAACAGAATCAAAAATTATAGGTACTATATTACAAAAATTGGGATATAGTGTTGATATAGCTAAAAATATAAATGAATTTACAAATATGATAAATAATAATAGTTACAAATCCCTTTTATTAGATAAAAGTCATAATCAATCAACACAACAAGAGGTATCAAAAAAGATAAAAGACAAAGGAATTCCAAGTCTGTTATTTATAGATAAAAATGAAGATGTAATATCAAGTGATACAGATACATATACTCATATTATAGATAAAGCATCAGATTTTTCATATATCAAAGATAGACTAGATACAATGATACAGACATAATTTTTTGATATAATTTTGCAATTTTAACTTGGAGTATAAAATTGCAAAGATTAGATAAATATTTAGTCCAAGAGGGCTATTTTGAGAGTAGAAATAGAGCTATTGATGCCATCAAAAGAGGAAAAATTTTTGTAGATGGCAAAATAGCAAAACCATCAACTAAATGTGATAAAAACTCCTCTATAGATATAGATACAGAAAAATTTTATATTAGTCGTTCAGCAAAAAAATTAGAGCTATTTTTACAAGAGTATCCACTAGATTTAAAAAATAAAAGAGCTTTGGATATAGGTTCATCTACTGGTGGATTTGTGCAGATACTATTAGAAAACCAAGTTCAAAATGTAACTGCTGTAGATGTAGGTTCAAATCAACTTCACCATACTCTAAGAAAAAATCCAAAAGTAATAGTATATGAAAACCAAGATATTAGAAGATTTGAGTCTCCAACTCCTTTTGAGGTAGTAACATCTGATGTATCATTTATATCTATATTACAAATTATAGAGGATATAGAGCGTCTAAGTTGTGGCGATATGATTTTGCTATTTAAACCACAATTTGAAGTAGGTAGAAATATTAAAAGAGACAGCAGAGGTGTAGTAGTAGATATAGATGCTATAAACAGAGCAAAAGAGAAATTTGAACAAAAAGCAAGTGAATTAGGATGGAAATTATGTTATAGTACGCCCTCAAAATTGGCAGGTAAATCTGGCAATATAGAATATGTGTATCATTTCAGGAAACAATGAAACTAAAAAACAGTATAAAATCCATAGCTATAGGCTCATTTGACGGAGTTCATATAGCACACCAAAAACTTATATCAAAAGCCCAAGCTGTAGTAATTATAGAAAAAAACTGTTCCTCTCTTACAGTTGGATATAAACGCACAAAATATATACATAAACCCTGTTTTTTTTATCATTTTGATAAAATTAAATCACTAAGTGCTAAAGAGTTTATAGATAGATTATGCTTAGATTTTCCAAAATTAGAAACTATTGTAGTAGGATATGATTTTGGTTTTGGATATAAAAAAGAGGGAGATACTCATCTACTTCAAAAACTCTTTTATGGCAAAGTTATAGTAGTAGCAGAAGTTAAATATCAAAATATATCGGTTCACTCCCGTATTATCAAAGAGTTTATAAAAAATGGCAAAATAGAACTAGCAAATAGCTTATTAAATAGAAACTACTCTATAGATGGTAAAATTATATCAGGTCAAGGGTTAGGCAAAAAAGAGCTAGTACCTACACTAAATATAAAAGTATCTAACTATCTATTACCAAAAAGTGGAGTATATGCTACTAAAACAAAAATAGAAAATCAAATTTTACCTAGTATTAGCTTTTTGGGTCATAGAGTAACAACTGATGGCTCTTTTGCTATAGAGACACATATATTAGATGTGGATATAGGAGTAGTAAGTGGAGAATTAGAGCTGGAGTTTATATCTTTTATTAGAGATAATCAAAAGTTTAATGGATTAAAAGCTCTAAAAAAACAGATAGATTTAGATATAAAAGAGGCTAAAAAAAGAGTATTATCAATGCTCCAATCATAGCTAAAAACATATCCTTTTGTGCATCCCAAATATCTCCTTGAGAACCCAAAAATGCCATACCAGCATCAGGATTAACAAGTTGGGCTGTTATCCACTCCATCACCTCATAAAAACCTGCAAAAGCTGAAATAATCATAATAGGCACAAAATAACTCCAAAAGCCTTTTAATTTTGTTTGATATACAAATATCTCTCTAATAGGATATACCAATAACACACCAAAAGATAGATGAACTAATCTATCATACATATTTCTATTGGTTCCTAACCACTCACCTAGAGTAAAACCAAATGGAACTTCTGCATAAGTGTAATGAGAGCCAATAATATGTAAAACCATAAAAATAGTAATTAAACTACAAGAAAATAGAGAGAGTCTTATTTTTGTAGATATAAATAAAAATAGAGGAATAGATAAAAAAACTAAAATATTTTCAAGTAACCAATCATCAAAATGCAAAGGATGAATAGCAGACCATGTCCAAACTATAACTAAAATAACTATCATAATAGTATAAATAATATTTTTAGACATATTTTTCATCTTTTTATTTTAATAAAAATCTATTTATATTTTATAATATCTTTAGGCTCTTTGGCTTCAAAATCATAACCCAAAAGTGATATTGCTTTTGCATGAAGTAGTATCCTTTTGGAACGAGTTACAGAACCATATCTCTCATCACCTACAATAGGATGACCAATATCAGCTAAATGCACACGAATTTGATGTGTTCTACCTGTTTTTATCTCTATTTCGACTTTTGATTTTTTGCCTTGTATCTCTATTGGTTTTACAACTGTTACTGCTGGTTTACCCTTTTTTTTGTCTATAATAGAAAAGGCTTTTCCACCTCTTTTATGTGTAGCAATAGGAGTATCTATAGTTATCTCTTCAAAAAATACTCCCTCAACCCATGCTGTATATCTCTTTTTGACCTCTCTAGCTCTAAAAGCCTCTATAGCATCTTTTAGAAACTCTTTATCTCTAGCAAGTAGTAACACTCCTGATGTATCACGGTCAAGTCTATGGATTAACTCTATATCCTCATCTATGGCATCAACTATATCATAGCTATCCATTAGTGCTGGTTTATTTATTGCTACTATATTTTCATCTTGATATATTATATCTACACTATCTATCTTCTCTACTCTAAAACGAGTATCCTCTGGCATTTCGGCTCTAGCTATTTTTACTTTTCTATCTAATACATAGACTAATCCTCTATCTATTAGCTCTTTAGCTTTTTTATTTGAAATACCCTCTTGTAGGGCAAGTAGTTTATATGCTTTTTCCATTTTTATAACTCTTTTTTTATTGATTTTAGTATCGGTTCTATATCCGTTTGGTGTATAATTTTTGATGGTTTTATCATCTTGTGTTCTATTAGCTGTTGAGCTAAACTCTCTTTGGGAACTATGGCTATATTTTCTATCATATTAAATATATCTCTTTGGTTAAAGTAGTGAACTCCTGATATAATCTTGCACCCAAACTGTGCAATCTCAGAAGCATTATGACCTCCAAGTGGCTCAAAAGCACCACCTAGTATTACAATATCACTAATAGAGTATATATTTACAAGCTCACCCAATATATCTACTACCACTATATCTGAATTAAACGCCTCATTTTCTGAATAATTGTGCCAACTATAGTGGTTTATAGAGGCAAACTCTTTTACTATTTTAGAGACTTTGCAAAATCTCTCAGGATGTCTTGGTACTATTACTAATTTAGCCTCTGGTTCTATATCCTTTAGCTTTGAAAAAGCTTTAATAATTAACTCCTCTTCACCCTCATGAGTACTTCCTGCACAAACCAATAAGGCTTTTGGTTTAGATAATTTTTTAGTCACTTTTGGAATACGACCTAGCTTTATATTACCAATAACCCTTATATTTTTAGCTCCCAAAACTTCTAATCTATCTTTGTCTATTTCACTTTGGGCATAGACCTCATCTATATGGGCAAATATCATTTTATATAACCATGATACCCTTTTATATTTGGGAAAAGACCTATCACTAATCCTTGCATTGATAAGCATAGTTTTTGCACCTCTTTTTTTAGCTAATGCAAAAAGCAGATACCAAAACTCTGCCTCCATAACTACTAAAACCTTTTGGGGCTTTAGCCATAAAAAAAGTAGAGGCTCAAATGGTAAATATCTACTCTCTTTTGGTGCCTTTTGGACTATCGCTTTATATCCTGTTTGAGTAGTAGTTGTTAATCGAAGCAACTCATTTGGTAACTCATCAAGTATAGGATAAATAGCTCTAGCCTCACCAAAACTACAAGAGTGAAACCATATACCATTTGGTAATAGTGGTGGATTGTCTTTTAAAAAAAATCTTGCAGGAATTGAGTTTTTATACTTTTCTCTCTTTTTTGAAAAGTACAATAAAAAAGGGATAGCTATAGTGTAAGCTATAGTAATAACTACACTATAGAGGATAAAAAAAATCTTATCCAAATAGATACTCTACTCTTCTATATCAGCCGTTTGAGGCTCAAGATATAGTATTCTACCACAATGGTGACAAGTACATATCTCTTCAGATTTAATAACTTCAGCATAGGCACTATCATTTAGTTTCATATAGCACCCATAACATGCCTGTTTTCTAACTGGTACAACAGCTGTATTTTTAGCCCAAAGACGGATTTTCTCATAAAAAGATAAAATCTTTTGGTCTATTGCCATAGTTTTCTGCTCTCTAGTTGCAAATAGTTTAGCTTTTTCCTCTTCGATTGAAGCCATCTTTGCAGATACTTCAGATGAAACTTTATCTAGCTCTTCATTTGCTTTTTCAAGCTCTTTGTTTAGCTCTTCAAATTCACTCTCTTTTTTCTCTAAAATATCATTGAGTCTATCTATCTCTTCATTTGCAAATTTTAGCTTCTCTTTTGCAAGTTCTGCCTCCATCTGTAGAGCTTTCATCTCTTTTTCTGTTTTGACTTCTCTCTCTTTTACAACACCTAAAGCCAACTGCTCATTTAGAGTTTTTATCTGCTCTTCAAAAGATGCTATTTTTGAGTTGGCATCTTCTATTGACTCTTTTAATAAATCTATTCTTGCAACAATCTCATCTCTCTTTTGAGTTCTTCTTGCCAATTTCTTTTGTGATGCTTCGATTATTGGAGTAAAATCATCTATTGCTTTATCTAATTTTGAAAGCTCTATTAGCTCTTCTAAATGTTTATTCAATCTTTATCCTTTGGGAGTTTAGAATATATTTAAGTAGTATTAAGGCTGTTCCAATGGAGTAGCCTAAACTATTTCAAATGGGTTTTTTGATTGTGAAATTATACCCAAATGAGATAAATTTTCCAACTCACTTAATATAACATCTACAAAAAACTTCTCACTCTCATAGTGTCCTATATCTATCATCATTAAATTTTGACTCATAGCTTTTATTGCATCATGATATTTTATATCACCTGTCAAAAAACAATCAGCCTCTACCTCATCCATAAGAGACGCTCCAGCTCCTGTAGTTAAGGCTATAGATTTAATAACGCTCTTAGGAGACACCACTCGCAGAGTCTCTAATCCAAGCTTAGATTTTATATGCTCTATTAGTTTATCCTTGCTCCACTCTCCAGTAGTTTTACAGATAAAATCATTTTGATACTCTTTTTTAAAGCCTAAAATCTTTTCAAAAACAAAACTATTTAGATGAGTCTTGTCAAAATTGGTGTGCATTGCTATTAGAGATAGTCTCTTTTGTATCATTATCTCAATTAGATTTGATGGATAAATAGAGAAATCAAGCCTCTTAAGCCCAGAAAAAATCAAAGGGTGATGAACTATAAAAAGAGTATCCTCTTTTGCTCTCTTTAATATATCTTCATCTATATCCAAAGATACAGCTATATGTTCTATCTCTCTATTCATATCACCTATAAGCAGACCTGAGTTATCCCACTTCTCTTGAAGTTCAAAAGGACTTATAGTGTCTAAATCTCTATATATATCTTCTATTTTCATATTAAATTCCTATAATTATTGGGGTAATATTATTATTATGATTTTGTAAAAAAGGAGAAAAAGTTATAAAATGGTGCGACGAGAGGGATTTGAACCCTCACACCACGAAGGCACTACCCCCTCAAGATAGCGTGTCTACCGTTCCACCACCGTCGCATAATATAATGAGTATTATAAATAGGGTGGAATTATACCACCCTAAACTTATCTATTCTTTAAACTAATACCTATTATAGGAATGGATTAGCATAAAGAGCAATTAGTGCAATAACAAGTGTATAGATAACTTGTGCTTCAATCATCGCTAGAGCAATAAACATTGTAGTCATCAATTTACCACCAAGACCTGGGTTTCTAGCAGTACCAGCAATAGTAGCAGCAGCTGTGTGACCCATACCAATAGCACCACCAAGAGCAGCCAAACCAAGACCAACACCAGCAGCAACTACTGAGTAAGCTTTAATCATAGATTCACCACCATCATTAGCGAAAGCAACAGCACCAAGAGCCAAGAAAAGTAAGAAAAACTTTTTCATATTTTATATCCTTAATAATTATGGGCTTTAAGTCTCCCTCGACTGCGTTTCAGAGTCCGTTCGGATTGCGTAAACATATATATAAAATATATGCCAACAGCCACATAAATGCAAACTGTTTCCCTACTTATCACTCTGTAATAACGGTGAGATTATATCCAAGAGAAGTTATAATAACTATTAATCATAAATAAAAACCTATATATTCTCTCTAAAATAGTATTTTTGTTACAAATCTACTTAACAAAATGTACCATTTTAAACTTATCACCCATAATAGTAGGTGCTATTAAAGTTTTGATTTTATCAGCCTCTCTTAAATAATTAGCCTCTGTTGTCTGTTTTGAAAACATCTCTAATATATCAATTATCCCAAATCTAACTAAAGCTCTAGCTTGAGTCTCATAACTCTCAAGCCTAAATCCAGCCTCACTAAAAGCATCTATCAGATGTCCAAAATTGACATCATAGGTAATATCAGCCTTTTGGTAAACCTCTTCTAATTTCAACTCTTCATCAAATAGTGGATAGGTTTTATGTTTTTGATAAACCCTAATAGAGAAATCATTTCTAACCAATCTCTCACCATAATCAAAGCTAATAAAATCACAAGATTTAACTCCACTCATACTCTTTGCAAACTCCTCATAACCAACAGCCACTTCTCCTTTGATTTGTCTATGTTTTGAAGCAAACTCTAGTAAATCTTTGTCAGCTTCTCTCCACTCTATCTGATGATTTTGAACAAAAGCTTGTTGCCCATCTTTTATAAGCTCACAAGCAAAAGCATCAAAAATCTCATTGGATACAAAAAAAGCATAATCAACTTTGACCTCATCTATATTATTAAAATGAGTAATCTCAATATCACTACCAAATCTATTGGCGATATACTCTAGTTGAGCCTTTTGCACTTCTTTTTGTCTTTCGACTATACCAAATTTGAGTGTTTTAACTAGATTTGGCTCAAGAGTATATAACCACTGAATTATATCACAAAGCAGATAACCCTGATGAGCCCCAATCTCTATAAGCCACCCATTGCGTTTAAA
>Ga0256828_1000353_pt1 | contig 31615 bp, 24 predicted proteins | sample CV88metaG_FD_185993 | JGI IMG/M metagenome (GOLD analysis project Ga0256828, IMG submission 185993) | Hydrothermal vent microbial communities from East Pacific Rise, Pacific Ocean - CV88 | ecosystem: Environmental > Aquatic > Marine > Hydrothermal vents | place: Pacific Ocean: East Pacific Rise...
TGTATCTTTTGTTTTAAAAGTTCCTCCAGAAAAACTCCATAAACAATTATAATTTTTATCACTAAATCAACTTGATGTTAGATTTATTTTACATTCTTTTTTCTTACATTTATATGTAGTTCAAGTTAAGTATTCTAATCCAGATTGAACAATAATTTCAGGATAGATTAACTCTTTTCCTTCATTTTTTATTTCTCAAATTATTGTCTGTGGTAATAAGTCACTATAATCCATTTTTTCACTAAGATTTGGTTCATCTGAATACAAATTTACTTCATCTGAGTAAAATTTTTGTTCTATATTTTCATTTTGTTCTTGTGCTTCTCAGTTGATTATTTTTATATTTTCTTGTTTAAAAATATTTTCTAAATCATCATCTTTATAAACTTTTAAATTTACCTCAAATTCACCTTTTTTGTAATCCACATATCAAGGATTACATTTCTTATCAGTAGCCTTAGTTTTAAAAACTCCTCATCAAAAATCCCAAACACATAAATAACCTTTATCTGCATATCAATCAACAATTAAATTGATTTTACATGCTTCCTTTTTACATTTATATATTTGAGAATCTATTTTTTCAAGTCAAGATTGAACTTTTATTAAATTAAAGTCTTGTGCATACAAAAAGCTACTATTTATTAGTAGCCAAAAAATAATTAAAAAATATGTAATTACTTTTTTAAGCATAGACCTTCTTAATATTTTTATATACTGAATATATACAAAAATAATTAAAAATCAAAAAAATAAGCTTGTCATAAAACAAACTTATTTTTTTATTAATCAAATAATGGAGGTGGAGTAATTTGAACCATTGGATTATATCTTATAACAACTGGATAATCAATATAATTATAAGAACTATCATAGCTTGTTTGCTCACTTCAATTAAAATAATACTTTCATCCATTTGCTATTGAATCTTTAAGTCAATCATTATTAGAATCAAATGTAAAATACCTTCTAAGATAATTTAAATCATATTGTTGTGCTTTTACAATATCACATGAATCTTTATCAAAATAAGGACATACAGGTGGATCTTTTCTTGAACCTCAAATTGTATTTTCAGAAAATACTTGTCATTTAATAAATAACTGATTATTTAATTGTGACTGATTAGTATTAACTGATAATATTTCTGAAGAACTTATTTCATCATCAATAGAACTTCAATCATATCCATCAATAGCACTTAGAATTGCTTTGTCAGCATATATTTGTGCTCAAATATAAGTTACACTTGGATCAATATATATATTACCTCATTTTCAATTATTATCAGTTAAAACTACAATTCATAACATATCTGATGTAGAATTATATTCAATATTTCATTTAATATATAAATCTCATCATTTTATAACTATAGTTTTATTAGCAGTTACTAATCATCAATTTGTAACAATTGTATTTTCCACAACTGGACTACTCAAGTCAAAATACAGTACTTTTCAATTTAAAATTTTTCTACCATTATTTGAGTTATCCCAAACATCATATCTAAAATCATCAATATCATTACTATCTCATCACTGACCTCAACTAATATTATTAATTACTCTAAATATATTTTTTCTAGTTTTTTCTTTTAACTTAGATTTATATAAAGTTCATAACAAATGAATATCTTTTTGTTCTTGATTTAATAATATATCTTTTTGATTTTTACTATGTGAATTTCAAAGAACTTTTAATCACATCTCAGTTGTATATGGTCATGTATTATTATCATTCCAATAATTATCTTTTCAAACAATATCTGAATTATAAACAACTTTTTCTCAATCAATAGTATATTTAATATGTGTAGAAAAATACTGTTCCTTTAATAAATTAATTACTTCTCATAAATCTAATAATAGTTTAGTAAGTAATCAATAATTATTATCTGAATTTTGATTATCTTTAAATAAAGTTTTTGATTCAATATTTGTTCAATATCATTCACTTACATTATAATAATTTCATGAATCTTTATATTTTAAAGTCAACTTATCTGAAACCAGTCTAGATCAAGAACCAAATTCAAAATAAATATCACTATTTGGATTAGTTGTAGAGTTGGAATCTTTAGTAAAATATACAATAGAATTTTGACTTATTCATTCTTCAAATCAATAATCTTTTAAATCTCATACAATATTTGTATAATAAATAGGTTTATAATTGAAATTAATATTTGAAGCAAATGTATATGTACTATCAATTATATTAGAACCATTATATATATTAGCAATAATATTATCCAAGCTAAATGCTCCCCAAGCTTTTGAATAATTATTTTCTGTTGGTCAATATATTTTAAAATAAGTTGAATAATCTCAATTTTCAGTTTTATCTGTTGTAATATTTTCTTTTGTAGTACTAGTATTAGTTAAAGAAAAATCATAATCAGAATCAGTTATTCACATAATTTTTACAGCACTATCTCATGATTTTTTATATTGATCTAAGAAAAATTCATCATTTGTATAATCTAATTGTACTCAAACTTTTTTTACTATTGTAGTTCAATCTGACTCATATACTGGAACAATTATATTATCATATGTGTCTCTTAATTTTATCAAAACTCTTTGTCAAACAGCTTCTGCTATTTCTCATGAATTCAGATCATTTTCTCAAGAAATAGATGATTTTCAAGAATCTATATCATTAGCATATATATTATATTTAAATGTTCTTACATTAGTATTACAATTTCAAACTTCATCACAAATCTCAGTAATATTATATCTATAAGTTCTAAAATTATTAGAAGTTCTATTATTATCAACCAAACTTATATTCTCTGTAGTTTCTAATTGATCTAAAGTTGATGAATTATTATCATTATCTGACTCTTTCTCAGAATTATAATTTCCTGGATTATAATAATTTTCAAATTCTCATTTTATTTTAACTATTGGAGATCATCAATTTTCATCTGCATAAATTGTAATATTCTTACTATTTATGGCTTTCAAATAAGAATCATCTATAGGATCAGAACTTAAATCTCATGAATTTGGATAAGTATCATCTATTAACTTACAATAAACTTTATATTTAGTCCAGCCACTTCAATCTTCTGTACAGGTTTTAACATTATTTGAAGAATCATAACATTGTATAAATGAAGCATATCTATCATTTGGACAATTATAAATATCATCTTTATCTTGATATCATGACCAAGTTCCACTCCAATATCAATGTGTTTCACAATCAAAATTACCTGATTCTAAAGCAGAAGAATCATTATTAATAGGAATCCATTTATATCATGAATCATTATTATCTCAACTAGTTGGAGTATCATTACAAATAGTTTTTCAACTGGTAGAAGTATAACTTGTTGAAGCAAAAATATTTCAAGAAAAAATGAAAAATCAGATTATAAGTAAAATTAATTTTTTCATAAAAAGAGAGAATATAATTTATTATTAATTATATTTTCTCATATTTTTATATATTTTGCAAACTTCCTAATATTTTAAATATGGATAGTTCTTATTAACTTCATAGAAATGCTTAAATTGTATATTTTTTACTTCTTTTAGTTGTTCCTTTGTTGGTTTTAATTCCTTTAATAAAATATCCATTTGAGAAATAACATAATCAATTTCACAACTTATATTTTTTCACAAATCAGTTAAAATAGCATATTTTTTTATTATTTTCTGTAAAAATTTAGTTTTTACATAAAATAAAATAATTTTATTAAACCATATTATATCATTTCATAAATATCAATTTTTATATGCTTTCATTAAAATATAAATTGTTGGAGCAAATGCATGATATCATAAAAAAACACCTAGAATATGCCTAGCATCAGGTCTTATAGCAGAATAATATTCTTTTTTATCATCATTTAAAACAATTGGATCAAATTGTAGTAACAAATTCAACTTATTATGAGAAGATTCATGAATTATTGCCTCTAAATTATTAATTTCAGGTTTAATTGAATCAATTGTATATCACATATATAAATGACCTACACATTCTTTATAAGAAGCTGAATTATGTTTATTTATAGATGTACCTAAAGGAATAATTTTAGTAATAATTTGATTTAATTCATCATAAATTCATTCATCTATTTTTTTTAATAATATAAATGATTTTTCATATACATCTAACCATTCTTTTTTACTTTTTACTCACCAATTTCATGCAAAAACTCATTCTTTAACATGATCAGGATGTCATTCTCTTTCATTAAAAGGATTATTGTCAATAGTTGTTAATTTTATATTTGTTCAAGCTATTTTTTCTCATTTATTCATTGATAATTTTTTACTTTCAAGTCATTCTTTCAAAAAAATATCTATTTCTTTTTTTAATAATTCAATACTAGTCTTAGAATCATATGAAAAAATATCATAAATAAGTGATGAAGTATCTGCATTTAAAATAAAAAATCTGTTATTAGTGTCTAATAATTTATTTATTTCTTTAGTTAAAATTCATTTTTCTGATATTGTTTTTAAATCTTTTAATAATTTTTGATAAAATTTTTCAAAATACTTCTTTAAAAGTGCTGAATCCTTTTTTCCTAAAACATAATATTTTAAATCTTTCATAAAAATATAATTAAAAATTACTTTTACTAAATTATAATATTTTTTATAAAAAATAAAAAAGATTTTGAATATAAAATTCAAAATCTTTTAGAAAAACCTTATTTTATCAGCATTTGGATGTTCTTTTAATTTTTCAAGAGTTTTAGCTTCAATTTGTCTGATTCTTTCTCTTGTTACACCAAATTCTTTACCAACTTCTTCAAGTGTATGCATATCACCTCCATCAAGTCAAAATCTCATTATAATAATTTTTCTTTCTCTAGGAGATAGAAAATCAAGCATTTCATATAAATTTTCTTTTAATAAATTCATATTTGTTTGCTCATCTGGTGCTTGATTTTTATCATCTTCAATAAAATCACCTAAACTTGTATCTTCTTCAGATCAAACAGGAGCATCTAAAGATAAAATATCTTGAGAAATTCTCATTATTTGTCTTACTTTTTTGATATCCATATCAAGCTCAGTAGCAAGTTCTTCAAGTAAAGGTTCTCTTGTAAGTTCTTGAGTAAGTCTTCTATAAGTATGAGTAAATTTATTTATAGTTTCAATCATATGAACAGGAACTCTAATAGTTCTTGCTTGATCTGCAATAGCTCTAGTAACTCATTGCCTAATCCACCAAGTTGCATAAGTAGAAAATTTAAAACCTTTATCTGGATCAAATTTATCTACAGCTCTAAAAAGACCTACATTTCATTCTTGGATTAAATCTAAAAGACCTAATCATCTTCACATATATTTTTTAGCAATAGATACTACAAGCCTCAAATTTGCTGCAGCTAATTTTTTTCTTGCTTCTTGATCTCAAGCTCTAATTTTTTTACCTAATTCTATTTCTTGTTCTCAAGTTAATAATTCTACTCTACCTATTTCATTTAAGTACATTCTAATTGAATCATCTGAAATTTCAGATAAAGAAATAGGAGATTTATCATCTTTTTTACCTTTTTTATCAGAATCAAATAAATTTGCTTTATCAAGATTATCTACTATATCAATTTTTAATTGTAAAAATCTAGTATACACCTCATCAAGTAAATCTAAATCTTCTTCTGCATTTGGTAAGGCTGCCATTACCTCATCCTGAGTTACTCTACCATCTTTTTTTCATTTTTTCATTAATTCTTGAACTTCTTCTGGCATACCTTCAAGCATATCAGCAGGAACTTCATTATCAATAAACTTTTGAAGACCTTTTCAAACTCTTCTTTTATCTTCTGATCTATCTTTTGGCATTTTTGCTAATCATTTTTCTTTAGCTAAAGCTCAAATTTCAGTATTTTCAAAATCTTCTTCTCAATCTATATCTTCTTCTAGCACTAAAGAATCTAAATTTACTTCTTCAATTGCTTCTATTTTTTTATCATCTTTTTTAATTTGTTTTGTCATTTATATTTTTTTTAGAAATTAATATTAACATCAAATCCAGACATATAGTCTGGATTAATTAAATTTTCATTATATCTTCTTGTTTTTTCTTTAAATGATCTTCTATTTTTTTATTTGCATCATCAACTAATTTTTGCAAATCTTTTTCTAAATCTTTTTCTTCATCTTCTGAAATTTCTTTTTCATCTTTAGCTTTTTTAATAGTTTTTAAACTATCTTGTCTAGCATTTCTTACTCAAACTTTTGCTTCTTCAGCTATTTTTTTAGCAACTTTAGTTAGTTCAATTCTTCTTTCTTCTGTTAAAGCTGGAATTTTAATCATTACACTATCAGCCATAGTTTGTGGATTTAAACCTAAACCTGAATCAGAAATAGCTTTTGCAATAGCTCCAATAACTGATTTATCATATGGTTTTATAGATAAAGTTTGAGCATCAAGACAAGAAACTGATGCCATATTTTTTAAAGGAGTTGGAACACCATATTGTTCTACCATAATATCTTCAACTAAGTTTGGATTAGCTCTACCTAATTGTAATTTTGAAAATTCTACATCTAAATGTCTAATTGATTTTTGTATACCTTCTTGTGCTTTATCTAACATAATTTTTCTAAATTATTAAATTTTAAAATATAGCTTTTTAAAAAGCTAATTAAATACCAAAGGATTATAGAGAATTATCTATTTTTGTAAAGAAAATATCTAAAAAAAATTTGACATAAAAACTCTTTTTTATAAAATGCATCCTGCAATTAAGTAATTGCTTTATGCGGAGGTAACATAATAGAGTGAGTGTACTAAGGCTTCAACCCTTGGGTGTGCGAGTTCAAACCTCGTCCTCCGCTCCAATTTAAAACAAAGAAAAAGTGAAAAGTAAAAAGTAGAAAGTATGTAGACTTTTTACCTTGTATTTTTCACTTTTTTATATAAAATAACTAAAAATAATTACTAAAAAATAAATTATGGCAAATAGTCACGGATTAAAATCAAGTATAGTAAAAAAACAAGCTGCTGCTAGAAAATTAGCTAAAAATAAAAAGAAAAAAGATCATAGTGTCTTTATAGGTAATGAAAACCCTCAAACTAGAAAAAATCAATCTTATAAAGCTAGAAAACACTATTTAGAAAATAAACAAAAATTTCCTAAAAAGAAACTTAAAACTAAAAATATTGAAAGTCTTATTGAACAAGGTATTATTGATGAAAGAGGATTTTTCATTAGATGAAAAAAGAAAAATTTTATCACTAAATCAATGGTTGATAAAAAAGGTCTAGATTTTTATGGTATGCCTAGATAATAAAAAAACTTACTTTAAAAGTAAGTTTTTTTATTATCCCAACTTCCCTATTACCCAAGGTAATATTTCCTCTAAAGAAGTTAATTCTTTTGGTAGCTCTGATAAAGCTATATCTATATTTTTTGAATTATACCCCATATTTACCAATGTAGTTTTAACATCATCATAAATGTTTTTATCTAAATTTACTCAAGTTTTTTCAGAATTTTTAGTACTATTTACATCTTTATTTTCTAAGTATCAAAGTGTAAATAAGTCTTTATCTTTTAGTTCTAAAATGATTTTTTCAGCCATTTTTTTTCAGATTCATTTTACTGATTCAATAGTCTTTTTATCTTCATTTGCAATAGCTTCAAATAACACATTTTTTCATAAAGAAAGTATTAAAAGTGCTACTTTTCAACCTACTCAAGAAATTTTTATTAATTGCTCAAAAATTTGTTTTTCACCTCTAGTTAAAAAACCATACAAAGCTTGAGAATTGTCAGTAATATTATGAAAAATAAAAAGCTTTATTTCTTTTAAATCTTTATCTACTATTTCAGCATAATTTATTTCAGAAATTCATACTTCATATCATACTCAAGCTCGAGTCAAAATTTCAATTTTATTTGTTTGTAAATCTAGTATTTCCCCTTTTAAATAACAAATCATAAATAGAATTTAGTAATTAGAATTTAGAGCTTAAAAAGCCATTTCAAAATTAATTATATGAAAATTTTTAAAATTAAAAACTTATTTACTATTCTTCTAAATTCTATCCTTCTAAATTCTGTCTTTTTTCTTTTGTAAAAATAATAATTTTTACTATAATTTTGCTATTAAAAATATACAATTTAAAATTGTTTTAAAGTAAATAAGTATATATACAAAATATTTTTTAAGATAAACAAGAAATGTTAAATGAAATTATAAAAAAGATTTTTGGTGATCCAAGTGAAAAAAAAGTAGCTTATTACACTAAATTAGTTGAAGAAATTCATAAAAATGAAGAAAAATTTAAAAATTTTTCTCTAGAAGATGTAAAAAATAAAACTAAAGAATATAAAAAATTATTTGAAGGTTTAGATTTTCAAACTGAAGAAGATTCAAAAAAAATAAAAGATATTTTAGATGAAATCAAATTAGAAGCTTTTGCTTTGGTTAAACAAGCAACAAAACTTATAAATGGACAAACTTTTGAACTATCAAATTGAAAATCTGTTACTTGGAATATGATCCCTTATGATGTTCAACTTGTATGAGCATTAGCTATCCATGACTGAAATATTGCAGAAATGAAAACATGAGAATGAAAAACTCTTGTAGCTACTCTTCCTGCTTACTTAAATGCATTAACTTGAAATCCTGTACATATTGTTACTGTTAATGATTACCTAGCAAAAAGAGATTCTGAAGAAATGGGTATTTTATATAATACTCTATGACTTGAAGTAGGTTTTATTACTCATGATCAAGATAAAAAATCAAAAAAAGAAAACTATAAAAAAGATGTAGTTTATGGAACAAACAATGAACTTGGATTTGATTATCTAAGAGATAATATGGTTGTATCTTTAGAAGATAAAAGCCAATCAAAATTATTTTTTGCTATTATAGATGAAGTTGATTCTATCTTAATTGATGAAGCTAGAACTCCTCTTATTATCTCAATGCCAGATAATGAACCAACTACTAAATATTTAAAATTTGCTCAAATAGCTAAAATGTTAGAAAAATGAGTAGATTACAAAGTAGATGAAAAACAAAAAGCTGCTACTCTAACAGAAAAATGAATTCAAAAAATAGAAGAAATTTTAAAGGTAGACAACATATATGTTTCAAATCATTACAATGATTTACATCATATAGAAAATGCTATTAAAGCTAGTTGAGTATATACAAAAGATAAAGATTATATTGTACATAATGATGAAGTATTAATTGTAGATGAACATACTTGAAGAGTTTTAGCTTGAAGAAGATATTCTGACTGATTACATCAAGCTATTGAAGCAAAAGAATGAGTTAAAATTCAACAAGAATCAAGAACTCTAGCTTCTATTACATTTCAAAATTTCTTTAGAATGTATTGGAAACTAGCTTGAATGACAGGTACAGCAAAAACTGAAGAAGAAGAATTTTATAAAGTTTATGGACTTGAAACTCTAGTTATTCCTACAAACAAACCAATTGCAAGAATAGATAAAAAAGATTTACTTTTTAAAAATGAAAAAGGTAAATTTGAATGGTTAGTGAAAGAAATTGCAAAAATAAACAAAACAGGACAACCTATTTTAGTTGGTACAGTTTCTGTTGATAAATCTGAATATTTAAGTCAAAAATTAACCCAAGCTTGAATTCCTCATAAAGTTTTAAATGCAAAACACCATGAACAAGAAGCTGAAATAGTTTCAGCTGCTGGTCAAAAATGAGCTGTTACTATTGCTACAAATATGGCTTGAAGAGGTACAGATATTAAGCTTGGAGAAGGTGTTGCTGAACTTGGATGATTATACATTATTGGTACAGAAAAACATGAAACAAGAAGAATTGATAATCAATTAAGATGAAGAGCTTGAAGACAATGAGATCCAGGTACTACACAATTTCTTGTTTCTCCAAATGATGATATAATGAGAATTTTTGGTTGAGATAAATTATTCTCAGCATTTAACTCTCCTATTTTTGCTTCTCTACCAGATGATGAACCATTAGTAAATTCAGGAATGTTAACAAATAAAATAACATCAGTTCAAAAACAAGTTGAATGACATAATTTTGATATAAGAAAACATATTTTACAATATGATGATGTTATAAACAAACATAGAGAAATTATTTATTCTAAAAGAAATAAAATTCTTGAATCTGAAGATATTCAAGATGATATAAATGAAATGATTAGATTTCAAATATCTAAAATAGTAAAAAACAATACAAATGTTTCTGACTGAACTATAGATAAAAAGAAAATAATCAAAGATGTAAATGACTTCTTAGAGATAGAAGCTATTGATGATAAAATAGAACTTGATGATGTACTTTGAACTAATAATCAAGAAGAATTAGTAGAATATATTGTAAAAATTGTTTTAGAAGAATTAGAAAAACTAAAACAAAAAGCTCCAAGTGAAGAAGAATTTTATGATTTAGAAAGAAGAATTGTTTTATCTAGTATAGATGAATTATGGATGAGACATATTGATTCTATGAGTAAACTTAGAGAAGAAGTTGCTTTTGAATGATATGCTCAAAGAGATCCATTAGTTGTTTATAAAGAAAAAGCATATTTAAAATTTAGTGATTTAATTGATGAAGTAAGTTACAAAGTAATAAAAGCATTATTTTCAATAGATAAAAACACTCAAGTAGAACAAAATTGAGTAAATCTAGAAAATCTTGATATAAATGAAGAAGAACTTGAAAATATGTTAAACCATATTATGCCAGAAGAAGAAACAAAAACTAAAAAACAAAATATACCTAGTAATCCCCTTTTCAATGCACCAGATGCTTGAAATGTAAATGTTAAAAAAAATAAAATTAGAGTATAGTTAATAAAAGCTTAGTATTAAAAACTAAGCTTTTATTATTGTCAAAAGTATTTTTTTGAAAAGATTTATAAAATATGTTAATATATAAGTAATTAATATTTATTAAATAAAAAATATGTTTGATCCATCTAAATTAAACCTAGATTTAGACAATCTTGATAATGATAATAATCAAGAAAATACAAATACTCAAGATAAAAAAGAACCTCAAAATATACAAAAAGAGGAAAAATTTGAAAATAAAAATACAGATAATACACAAAATACTGAAAAAAAAGATATTTTGGATTTTAAAGATGAAAACAAAAAGACAGAAGAAAAAGAAGAAATAAAACCAGAAGAAAAAAGTGATTCTAAAGATGATACAAAAAAAATTAAAGAAACTAAAAAGGAAGAAGAAAAAGTATTTGAAGAAAAAAGTGAAGTAAAAAAAGAAGAAGAAAATAAAATTATTTTTGATATAAATTTGAACTCTGCTGAAGCTGTACTATATTTTTTAGTTAAAAATCAATATGATTTTTTCACTATTGAACCAGAAGAAGATAAAGTAAAAATAAACTTTTTTAAAGATAAAATATTAAAAGAAACAAAATTTATAAAATATCCTATTTATAGTAAAGTATTAATAAAATTAAAAAGTTTAACTAAATTAAAAGTTGAAATTACTGATAAAGCTCAAGAATGAAATTGAAATACAGTAATTTCTTGAAAATCATACAAAATTTTAGCAAAAACTGTTCCTACTAATTTATGAGAAAAAATATTCATCAAAGCACAAGAACAACAAAAAAAAGTAGTAAAAAAACAAGCTAAAAAAACTTCTATTTGAACAATTTTTTGATTTTTATGAGCAATAGTATTTATTGCTTTAACTTTAGGTTGAGCATTTATTAGTTTTGTTGTAATGAATGCTAAAACAGTGGAAGATGTAAGATTTTTTTATTCATTATGAATCAATCTAAATGACATAAATAATTTTATAGAAACAGCAATTTGAATTATTTTTTCAATAATTGTTTTACTTGAAATTTTAGCACTTGTAATATTTTTATTTAAATTTCTTTTCACAAAAAAAGAATTTAAGAAAAAAAGAATTACAAGATGACTTATAAGTACACTAATTTTAATCATCACATTTATTACTGTTTCAGGATGGATGTATATTGATAAAAAAATAAAAGCTCTACCAAATTGGCAAGAACTAGCATATTGAAATATACAAATTTTAGATAATGACTTATTAAAGAAATCAGATACTTTTAATAGAGAAGCAGCATTATTAACTGAAACTACTAATTTAATTTGACCAGTAAATATTAAGTTTGATTTAACAAATTTTGCTAAAAATGAAAAAGAGAAATGAATTAAAATAAACAAATATAAATGGAGCTTTGGCTGAGAAGAAGCCATTACAACATTAGAACCAACTATAATTCATAAATTTGATAAGAAATGAACATATTCTATAAATTTAATTTTAGAAGAAGTTGATTTACATTGAGATATAATTGATAAAGTTGTAGAAAATATTCCAAGTATTGAAATTGCTCATATTGTTAATATTGAAGAAGAAAAGTTAGATAACTGATGAAAAATTGTAAAATTTGATGCTAGTGATTTAAAAGACTTATGAAAAATAGACTGGTATTTTATTACAAATATAGATGAACCAAACTTAAAGCCTGTTTATACATGATATAAGTTTAATCCTGCTAAAGTAATTTTTGAAGATACAATTGTATGATTTCAAATACAAAAAGAAGATAGAAAAAATGATAATTTAGATAAAATTTTTGTAATAGAATCAGTAAAACAAAATGATATTAAGTGAAAAATAGAAATTAAACAAGATCCTATTAATGATTTACAATATACTTTTAGTGTAAAAGATATTAATTCTGATTTTGGTAATTGATTTATTGAAGAATTTAAATGGAAAATAGATAATGTAAAAACTAAAACTTTAAAATCAAATATAGATAATATAGAAAAAAGTTCTACATTTAAAATGATTTTCAAAAAATATTGAAAACATATTATAAAAGTTGATTTAAAAGATAGTAATTGAAATATAAAAACTATTGAAAAAGAATTTGAAATAAAGAAAAATATAAAACTTAAAAATACTTTAGAATTTTATAATGAAAACAAAGAACTTGAAGATGTTGAATATAAAGAATCTACACATGAATATTTTATAAAAAATTTAAAAGTACCTACTACCTTAGAAATAAATGCAAAAAATGTAGAATCAGAAAATATCTTAGATTATCTTGAAAAAATACAATGGGATATCTGATCTGATTGAGATATAGATGAGGAATGAAAAGTTTTAAATTATGAAATACCTAAATGAGGTTCATATCAAATTGATATTATATATACATTTCAAAACAAAAGACTAAGAGATCAAAAAACTAAATTAAAAGAAACTATATATATTGATTCTGAAAAAAAAGAAGTTTTATTAAATTTAAAAATAAATAAACCTAGAGACTATATTCCTGTTAGAGTTTGATTTGATGCATCTAGCAGTTATGTAAAATGAAAAGATATAGCAAAATTTATTTTTGATTATTGAGATGGAACTCCTCCTGATGTAAGAGATGCTAAAAACCCAGGACATAGATATATAAAATCAGGAGATTATACTGTAAAATTAACAGTAATCACTACAGATTGAAAAAAATATAGTACATCTAAAAAATTAGTTTTAAAACCACAACCTCAAGAGGCAAAAATTACAGCTAGTATGAAAACAGCTCCTATTTATACAGCTATAGATTTTTCATCAAATAAATCTAGTTGAGAAATTATTAGTTACTTCTGGGATTTTGGAGATGGACAAACATCAACAGATGCAAATCCTAGTCATATGTTTAAAAAGCCTTGAATTTATAAAGTAAAACTAACACTAGACTACAAAAATAAAAATACTTTAAGTGATGAAGTAGAAATAAAAATAACAGATGAATAAAAAATAGAAGATTAAAATCTTCTATTTTTTATAATTTAGCTTCATCACTAACTACTTTTTGGTCTAATTTTTTTGATTTTAAAATAATTGTATAATAATTTTTAAAAATCAATTTACCATTTTTATCATAATATTTTATTTCATATTGATTAGTACCAACTTTTAAATTGTTATACTCAACTCTTGCATGATATCTCCAAGTTATACCATTAAAAGATTTTAAAGTATATCAATCAACTTCAACCTTTCCTACCATTCATTGAGGAACAGATCATCTAATAGTAACAAAGTCATCATATGTAGAATATGTTCAAGTTGTACTTGGTGATGTAAATACAAATTTAGAAGCATCTATATCATAGTTTGTAACCTTAAAAGCTCATGATTTTTCAGCTTGTTTATTTGAAGAAGTATTATAAATTGTATAAACAAATTTTGATAATAATTCTCATGCATCATTATAAACTCTAAAAACTAAATCATTTGTTTTATTTTCAAGTTCAACTCCTTTTATTGTAAATGTTTTATCTTCTTTTATATCAGCTTGTTTATCAGCTAATGTTATTTTTCAAACATTATCATTTAAAATCTTTCATGTTATGTCTATTATATCACTTGAGATATATGCTTCATCAGAAATATTATTAAATGATACATATATATTTTTTGAAGAAATACTTAAATTACCTGTACTAGTTTTTTCTTCTGTTTCTTCTTGATTAGTTGATTGTAAATAATAATCTCAATTATTTTTTATAAACCAATCTGATAATTTAAAATAATCATCTAAATCAGTTTTTAAATTTGCTAGATCAATATCTTTATCAGAAGCATCTTGAACTAATACTCATACTTTTTGTCATTTTCAAACAACTGTTGAGACTCAAGCTAAATTTGATACTTCAGCTAATCAATCTAAAACATAAACACTAGATTCCACATCATTTTGATTTAAATTCACAATAGTTCATTTTTTTAATGATACATTTGCAAACTTCATTGAAATATTTACATCATCTATTGCTTTTATCCATAAATTAGAAGATTCTAGATATAAATTTCAATCTTCTTTATATTTAACAATTCATAACTTATCTAAATCTAACTCTGCTTTACCTGGCAAAAGAAATGAAACAGCTCAATCTTTAACTATGATTTTTTCTCACTTATATAAAGCAGTATTATCTTCAATATCTTTTCTATCTCATCCAGCATATTCAATAGCTACTTTTGTATTATCTCAAGAAAAAGACAATAAAATTCAATCATTTTGAACTTCTATACTTTGATTAGTATCTTGAGTACTAGTTTTTTCATCATTTCCAGAAAAAACATTATAAATAATTATTAAAATTAAAAATAATGCTAAAAGTGGTACTGCATAATCTTTTAATGGTTTTGGAATAGATGACCTCCCTCTTCTATATTGAGTCATAATAAATATTATTTAGAAATTAATTAGTTTAACCTATTTATATTGATTTTTTAACATTTTTCAAATAAATTGTTCAAATTTTGTTAACAAAACAATTTTTTTAAACTTTACATTTATAAAATATTATCTAAAATCCTAAAAATATTAATTAAAGTAATAAAAATGGCCAATTTAGAAAAAAGATTATTAAAAAAGCTTTGAAAAGCAATATTTGATTTTGATATGTTTCAAGATTGAGAAACTATTCTTTTATGAGTAAGTGGTTGAAAAGATTCAATGGTATTATGATACTTGTTAAGTGAATTTTTGAAATACTCTAAAATTAAATTTAAAATTAGAGCAATTTATATGTTTAAAGATTTTTTAATAGATTGTGATATAAATTTTTTAGAAAAGAAAAAATATTTTGAAGAAGTATTAAATATTCCACTTGAAAAAGTAGTTATAAAGCTACCAGAAGACTCTAAAGTAAATGATTGATTATGACAATCATGCCAACGGTGTGCTTATGCAAGAAGAATATCAATGTTTAAATTATGTGAAAGATACTGAGCAACTAAAATTGTTTACTGACATCATATGGATGATATAGTTGTAACAGCATTTATGAATATGATAGAATGAAGGAAACTACAATTAATGCCACCAAAAAATAAAATGAAAATTTGAGATATAACATTTATAAGACCAATGGCATATATAAGAGAAAAAGATATATTAAACTTTGCTAATCAAAAAGAAATACCTTATTCTAGTTGTAATTGTCCAGTTTGAACTGATTGAAATAGAAATAAAATAAAACATGAAATAATTTGGGCAAATGAAAAAATAATTCCAAAATATACAGAAAATATTTTTTGGGCATTAATAAAAGACTTTCAAGAAAAATATAAAAAAACAGGTTATAATATGTAAAAAAGACTAGCAAGCTAGTCTTTTTTTATTTCATTTCAATAAATCATTTTTGTTTTCAAGTATTTATATCATGACTTGTAACTTCAGTATCACTTATAGCAAAAACATTATCATCTATCCATAAAGCTCTTTTAACAAATTGATTTTTAAAAGTCCAAGATCTTGAAGCAATATAAGCTCAAATAGAACTATCTGCAAAACAATATTCTGGAACATAAGATGTAGTTTTTGGTGGACAATACTCTGTTCAATCAAGAAGTTTTCTACATTTAGTTTCTACTTCAGATTTAATATACCTCTCACAATCTTTTTTTCTTTTTTCTTCAATTCAACTAGTCTCTATATGACTAATTTTATATTTTTCTTCTATAGTATTAGTATTTATTTTTATAGCTATTAATCATTGAAAAAAATCTATATGTTTATATGAATCTTTTGATTCATTTTTATATATACTTGCAGGCAATAATAATAAATTTTTATTTTTATTCCACATAAACATTCTTGGATTTCTCATTGCTTCTGTAGAACTTCAACTATCACCTAACACTAATGATTGTAATTGTTTTACTTCTATATAATCTATATTTTCATCTGTTTTTTCTTTAGGATTTTCACATTTTTGTGCACATTGCATAGTACAAATTTCAGCATCAGGTGGGCAAGCTGAAGCACACTCATTTTTTACACAAGTATTTGGACATTGAGCAAAACTAAATTTTGTACAATCAACAGAAACTGATTTTACTTTTTTATCATAATTTATTTCATACAAATCAATTTTTAATCATCCATTTCTTGTTCCTCACCATTTATTTTCATAAGTTTCATAACCTAGACCAATTAGATGATTTTCATCATATGGATGAAGATATCTACTATAACCTGGAATTTTTAATTCACCAATTATCTTTGGATTTTTTTGATTTTTTAAATCTATTACAAAAAGTGGATCAATTTGTTTAAATGTAACCAAAAATAATTTATCTGCTATAAATCTACTAGATTGAAAATTTTCTCATTCTCAAAGATTTGTTAAACTGGAATATAATTTTAAATTTTCATCTAAAATATATAAATCAGTATGACTAGTATTTGATTTTGATGACCATCTATTAGTTGTAGTAATTATTCTAAATTTATCATCCTTTTCATCCATTGAATATTGATTCAATGGTCTTCCTGGAACAATATTTGAAGTTTTATAACTTACTAAATCTTTATTTATAGATAATTTATGAATCAAAGTGTTTGATGTACCTCAATAATAAAAAGGCATTATACATCTTGCATTTGCAGGACATTTATAATTATAAGGCATATACATATTTTCAGTTAAGTACATATTTTTAGTACTCATATATAATTCTGAATTTGAACCTGCAATAACCTTTATTTTAGCTTCTTTACTAGTATCTGATAAATCAATAGTTGTTATAATATTATAACTAGGATTAAAATCATATTTTTTTAAAGTTTCTTCATCTGGTAATACATATTCAATCTCATTACATTTTGCAACATTTCAAGCTGAGACTTTATATGGAAGAATTTTTCATTTAATTTTTAAGTTTCATTTACTAGTATCAGATACTTTAGAAATATCTAATTTTTTGGGTAAAATTGAACTTGAAGAAATTTTTATTTCATCCTCAGACTTAAAGTTATAATAAGGAATACTAAAATAATTTCTAGAAACTATATATAAATAGTTTCCTATTTTTCTTGATTTTGATAATCTACCATCTGAAATAAATATTTTATCTAGTTTTATTTTATTTTTGTTTTTTATATCAAATATAACTGCATAAGTTTTATCTGATCTATTTATATAATATCAATTAAATTTTTTATTAGAATAACCTGAAGATAAAATAACTAATTTATTATTATCAATATATAATACAGGACTATAAAAATATTTTGGTAATTTTAACTTTTTTATAATTTTTAAGTTTTTAGAATCTTGAGCATTTATTATATAAATATATTTTTTATCAGAATTATAATAATATATATAATTTCCATCTGTTTTTATAATATCAGATTCATCAACACCTTTAACCTGAGTATTTGTTCTACTATAATCTTTATTTGAAGAAGATACAGAATTTAAACTTTTAGATTCTAAAACAGCATCATCAGCAACCATATCTATACTTGCTCATTTATACATTATCATTGGTTCAACATATCTTTTCTTATTATTTTCCCAATAAGTTTTTATATAATCTTCCATAACTTTTTGCATATCCTCACATGATTTAAACTTTTTAAGTTTGAAATCAATTTGAAGTTCTTTTACTTCTTGTTTATCTAATTCTTTTTCTATTGAATCATCTACAATTGAAGCATAACTAGTAGAAAATAATAAAAAAGAAATTAATAATGAAAATAAGGTTTTCATAAATTTTTATATTAAAAAATAATACTATTTTAGTATAGTATTATTTTTTGTTTATTCAAATAATTAGTGTGATTATTTAATGAAGATTTAGTAATTTAGTAATTCATATTTATTTCAAGTTTTATCCTCTATAATAATTCAATTATTTTCTTTATATATTTTTGATACATCAAAATCAGGAGCAATTAATAATCTAGCTTTTTTAGTTTTAGAACTATAATAGACTATCAAGTCTCATTTTTGAGTAAATCATAAATTACTTTTTTGAGAATTCAAATTATCTTTTAATACTCAAATATAATCTCAATTATCAAGAATTACAAAATCATATAAACTATTAAAATAAGTATAAGTTTTCTTTTTTATATTAAAAATAAAACTTCATTTATCTGTAACTAATAAGAAATCTAAATCATTAAGTTTTTTTACATACAAAATTTTAATATTCAATTTTAATTTTATTATCTTTAAAAAGTTGCTATCTAAAATAATTTTTTCTTTTTCATTTGAAATAAAAAAATACTTATTACTGTTATAAACAGGAGCAATATAAAATTTATTATTTTCTAATTTTTCAAAAGAATAAACAAAATTATTATTAAAATACAAATCCAATTTATTGTTTTGATCCTTTAAAATAAATTCTTTATCTTCTATCTCTTTATATAAAAAATTATTATGTTTTTTATTTATTAAAGCTATTTTTTCATTTCTTGTTAATTCTTTTTTTAATTCTTTCTCTTCTATTATAGGTCTTAATATAGCTTTTTTAAATAAAATAATTTTAAAATTATTTTTAATACTTGGATTAAAAGAAAACTTTACAGTATTATATAATTCTTTAGAGATAGTAACATCATAATTTAATTTTGCTATATCTTTTAATTCACATCTTTCTAAAGAACAATTAACTAAATATTTTTTTTTGAATTTTTCATTTATTAATTCAATATTATAATTTTTTACATTAGTTTCAAAATTTACTGAATATAAACTTAATACAAAAACATACCAATAAAGAATAAATCAAACTAAAAAAATAGTAAGTAATATAAGTATTCATAAAACTCTATTTGATAAACCATTATAAAAATGTTTTAATTTATAATATGTATGTATTATTCACATAAAATTTAATTAATAATAATTATTTATTTTTATAAGCTTTTAAAGTGTTTTTCATAAGCATTGCAACTGTCATAGCTCAAACTCAACCTGGAACTGGAGTTATTTTTACTCAAAATTTATCAATATTTTCTGTTTCACAATCTCAATGAATTTTTCATTCAACTATAGTAAATCATACATCTATTACAATAGAATCTTTTTTAATCATATCTACTTTTAATAATCATGGTTTTCAAACTGCCATAATTACTATATCAGCATGTTTTGTATAATGAGATATGTTTGGAGTCTTACTATTACAGCTTGTAACTGTGGCTCAAGAATTTATAAGTAAAGTTGTAGCAGGTTTTCATACAATATTACTTCTACCTACAACAACTGCTTGTTTTCCATAAAAATCTATATTTTGTCTTTTTAAAATCTCCATAATTCAAGCTGGAGTACAAGGGACAAGACCAGAATCATCTCAAATTAAAAGTTTTCATTGATTCTCTGGATGAAATCAATCCACATCTTTTTTTGGATTTATTAAATTTATAATTTTTGTTTCATTTATATGTTTTGGTAGAGGAAGCTGAACAATATATCAACTTACACTTTCATCATTATTTAATTTTTCTAAAACTTTTTCTAAATCTTTTTGAGATATATTTTCATCTAAAGCAATAAGTTCATAATCTATTCAACAATAATTTGCCCATTTTTGTTTTTGGGTTACATATCTCAAACTAGCAGAATTATTTCAAACTAAAACAACTGAAAGTTTTGGTTTTATTTTCATTTTTTCAACTTCAGTTTTTATTTCATCATAAATTTCCTTTGCAATTTGTGTTCCACTTATAAGCATTAATTTTTATTAATAAATAATAAATTTTTTCTTATTTTATTAAAAAAAAAGAAAAAAACAAAAAAAGAAAAAATTATTTTTTTCTTTTTTTACTAACATCAATAAATATATTTGAATATAAATTTATATATTCATCTTTTAAAGGAGGTTTAAATTTTTTATCTAATTTTAAATTTCAGATAAAACTCATTATTTTATTAAAATTTTCCTCTTTAGAGAAATACATTAAAGTAATTACATCTGCTAAAACTCTACTTTTATCTTCTTCTCTTTCTTTTATTAAATCAGATTTTTTTGTTTTACTTAAATTTAATTTATATCATCAAACAACCTCTCTTTTATATAAAATATCTTTTAATCTATCAAAATATACAATATTTTTATACCTAGAAATTGAATTAAAAGAAGATTTTATATCATCAGTCTTAACTCAATATTTTTCTCAAATATCTAATAAATCATTTAATATAATTTCTTTTTGTTTATCAACTAATCTATATTTTTCTTTTTTCTCTCATGATAATTTCTCAATGTATTTTGTAACTATCATTTCATCATTAACATATTTTGTAAAACTTCCATCTGCATTTTCTTCTATATATGCATCACTATTGTCTACTACTGAATCAAATACTTTTGATTTTCAAAAATCAATAATATTTGCTTTATATAATCAATCTTCTGTTTTATTTAAAATAATATTTCTAGTATTTGATCATAAATCTCTATGATATAATCAATTTTTATGCATAAAAGATAAAAATTTTGAAATATTTTTACTTAAATGAAGTCATTCTAATGTTGAAAAAATTCATAATTTAGTTAAATCATTATTATTTACTATATCAAACAAAAATTTATTTATTTCAAGTCATCACATGTCTATTGTAGAATCAACCTTTACATCTAATATTCATTCTTCATCTAAAATTTGATATAAATATTTTAAAATATTTTCTCAATCAATATCTGTTTTTATATCTATTTCTTTAAAATATCATTCTTTATCACTTAAAAGTTCATAAATATCATTTAATCATAATTTATTAAAATCATCTGGATTTAAATCTCCTAATTTCTTATCTTTTAATAAATTGTAAAAAATATAATAAAATTCTTTTTTTGTTTCTAAATCACCAATTTTTTCTCAATATCTAATTGTTTGATTTGATAAAATTGATTCAATAATCATTAAATATAAAGTCTTTCATTTAATATATTCCATTAAAATATATTCTTCTCAATCTTTATTAAAATGATGAAATAAACTAGGGATATGAACATTATTTTCAATTCATTCTTTTTTTAATAAAAATTCAATTTCTTTAGCCTTAGTATGAATATCAAATTCATCTAAAGATGTTCATTTATACTTTCTTTTTACAACTAAAACATCTTCTTTTTTTCAAGGAATATGCATTTTATATACTTTTGCTTCTGTTCAAAAGGCAAATTCTGTAGGAGAAGTATTCATAAAATTTAACACTTCATTTTCTAATTGCTCAACTGTTAAATCTCAAATAATATGTCAAACCTCTTTTCTTCTTTCTTCTTCAATAAAATTATCTTTTAGATAAGTTCAAAGACCTTGTGCTAAAACTTTAGAGATAGACTTTCAAGTATCTTGAGCATGCTTTTTTAACTCACTAAAAACATCTTCTGGTAATCTTAAATTAATTGTTACAGAACTTGTTTTTCAATCTATTTTTTTTTCACTTTCAGACATCTAAATAATATTAATTATAATTTATATTATTTTATCATAAAATTGAATATAAAACAAAAAAGTGAAGTTTTTAAACTTCACTTCTTGCTTTCATAGCATCTAAAACTCTCTTCATTGAAATTATATAAGCAGCACTTCTAAAACTACATTTATAATAACTAGCAGTTTCATAGACATCTATTGCAGCTTTAGTAATCTTTTTATGAAGCTTTAAATCTACTTCATCTTCATCCCAATAAAAATTTGTATTATTCTGTACTTGTTCAAAATAGCTTACCATTACTCATCCTGAATTAGCTAAAATATCAGGAATTACTTTTATATTATTTTCTTCTAAAATTTCATCAGCTTCTGGAGTAATAGGTCAATTTGCAAGTTCTAAAATAATTTTAGATTTTATTTTTGATGCATTATCTAATGTAATTTGATTTTCAAGTGCAGCAGGAATCAATACATCTACATCTAACTGCAAAATATCCATTGGATTTTCTAATTTTTCTGCATCTTCATATTCTATAACTGATTTTCTAAGAGTTTTTAATCTTGAAATATCTCAAATTTTTAATCAATCAGTATTATAAATAGCTCACTTACTATCAGATATAGCAACAATTTTTGCTCATCTTTGGATCAATAATTCAGCAGCAGTTAATCAAGCATTTCAAGCTCATTGAATAGCAATAGATTTTCAATCTAAATTTTCTCAAAGCTGCTTTAAAATAGTTTCTAAAACATAAACTCAACCTTGTGCTGTAGCTGTAGCTCTTCATTTACTTCATCCTACTTCAAGAGGTTTTCCTGTAAAACTTCCTGGAGAATATTTTCAAACTAAAGTTGAATACTCATCCATCATCCAAGCCATAATTTTTGGATTTGTATTTACATCTGGAGCTGGCACATCAGTTTCAGGACCAATATATTTATAAATAGCTCTTACATATCCCCTAGCAAGTCTTTCAAGTTCTCTTTCTGATAATTCTTTAGGATTTACTATAATACCACCTTTTCATCCTCAAAGTGGAATATCAATAACTGCACATTTAAAAGTCATCCACATAGAAAGTGCTTTTACCTCTGATTTTGAAACATCCTGGTGGAATCTAATTCAACCCTTAAAAGGTCATCTAGCATCATTATGTTGAGATCTATATGCAGTAAAGACTTTTACAGTACCATCATCCATTTCAACAGGAATTGCTACTTCTAAAATTCTTTTAGGTTGACTAATAATAGTAAATTTATTTTGATCTTTATCACAATCTTCAAACAAAGCACATGCTTTTTTTAATTGTTTTTGTGCATTTTTAAATGCATCAAGTGAAGTGTCTAATGTCATAATAATTATTTTTAAAATATAATATGAAAAAAATAGACTATATAAAAAATATAGACTATTTAGGTCAAAAAGTTTTTCTTAATTTATCATTTCAACTATCACAAGTTTTGTTGAAAAGTTCTTTTTTATCTTCTGCAACATAAGGTAATATTCTATTTTTACAAGTTTCTCTCATTTTTTCTACTTCTTGCATTTTTTCTTCAAAATTTCATTCTTTTTGAGCTTTTAATAAAATTTCTTTTATTTGAGAAATTCTTTGTTTTCTTTGTTCTAAAATTTCTTGTAAAGCTTTATCTTCTTTTAAAGATAAATCAGTTTTTATAAATTTTGCTAATGCTCAATATTTTTGTTCAGGAATTTTTGGTTTTAAAACTGTATGTATTTGTGGTTTATTTTCCAAATTATTTACTGTTTTTATATCATCATTTTTAGTACCACAAGATGCTAATAATGTAACTAAAGCAGCTAAAACTATTACTTTTTTCATCTAAATTTACTAATTAATTAATTAAAAGTAAATTTATTATATTTATAAAAAAAAATTATCAACTTAAAAGCAGCATTTTTTGCTGCTTTTAATATGTTAGATAGATATATCTCAGTTTATTTTTGGTTCTTTTACAGATTTTTCTTCCATCTATATATCCACAATTTTTATAGCCAACAAGTCTTTCTCTAACTTCTTCAGTATAACTTGTTATTGGAACCTTTCTAAATTCCATTCTATAACATTTTTTAGTTCTCATATTATTTGCTACAGTAGCTCCACCAAGACCTCCTACTACCTTTGCAACATCTCTGCCTCTACCTCCTCCTATTTGATTACCAATAGCAACTCCAATAATTCCTCCCACAATAGTATCAATACCAATTGAATTAGTATCACTACTTTTACATTCATAAGGAACCTGAAACTGCTTTTCAATATAATCAGTATGAGGAACTTGAACAATAGATCTCTTATAGATAGGAACTGATTCTGTAACTCTTACTTTTATTGAATCTGCAAATGCAGAAAAACTAAAACTTAATACCATTAAAAAAGTAATGAAAAACTTCATGACTTACTCCTTTTTTTAAAGTTTCTTTATTTTACTATATTTACAATTATAGTCAACTTATATTTCTACATTTTTATAATGAACTATTTTATATGAACTAGTTTTTTTCAAAATAGTTACTACATCAAATCTTATTTTTTCAAAATCAACATTATTTTTTACACAATAGAATTCAACTGTTTTTCTACACTTTCTAAGTTTGTAAGGAGTCACTGATTCTTCTGGAGTTCAATATTTTAAATTATTTCTATATTTTACCTCAAAAAAAATAGTTAATCAATCTTTTTGCATTATCAAGTCTACTTCCCCAGCTCTACCAAACTTAAAATTTGTATCCAATAAATCATATCATTTATTTTTTAGATACTTAATAGCTATAAGCTCTCAAATATTTCAAGTTTGAGTAGAGTTTTTCATAAAATAATTAATTATTAATTAACCTCAAAATTTCCTCATTTATTTCATTTATTTCCCTCATTTCTCCATTTCTTTCACAATCTATTTTTACCCAATCATCAAATTTTTTAACTACATCCATTGCTGCTTGCCAAGCATTTTTTAAGTGGTTTTTATCTTCTTCATGTAAATCCATTTTTTTACCACCTTTTAAATATTCTCTTTGTTGTTTTTTCAAAACTAGTTCTTGACTCATTTCAGGGCTAACATTTAAAAATATTGTTAAATCTGGTTTATTTATTTTAAAAATATTATATTCCAAATCATATAACCAATCTAAAAAATCTTGTCTTTCTTGCTTATCTTGTATTTTCCCTGCTTGATGAATCATAGAAGCTGAAACATATCTATTACTAATTATTAAATCATAGTCAGATAAATCTCTTTTTATATTAAAACTATCATCAAATCTATCAATAGCATAAAAAATACTTGCTGCCTTAGCTCCAATATCTTTTCCATATTCTCAATTTAAATATTTTTCTACTGCAAAAGCTGATTTTTCTCCATATCTTGGATAATCAAGAATCTTTACTTTTTTTCACATTGCTTTTAATTTTTCTTCAAGTAATTTCACTTGAGTTCATTTACCTGATCAATCTATTCAATCAATTACTACAAACATAAAATTTAGTTATAAAATACTTGAATATAATTTAGGAATTTTTAGTTATTTGTAAAGTATAAAATTATATGCTAAAATATAAATATAATATTAAAATTTTAATTATAAATTATGTCTAATATAGAATATAATAATTTTCAAGATAAGAATCAAGTAGATAAAATACTTAATTTATTATATGATTATCTAACTGAACATAGAAAAACTGAAGAATCAAATATATTTAAAAATGCTTTAATAACTAAAATAAAAAAATTAAGATATAGTGATAAAACTAAAATCCAAGAATATATTTTTAAACAAGCTCAATTTAAAAAATGAGATGATAAAATGCAATTACTTGAATTATATTCAGCCATAAATAATGAAAAAAACAGTTATGAATCTAATGAATATCAAAATTTAGATTTTGATGTTATTTGATGAAAGATAAATTGAAAATATAAAATAAGATATGCTGAAGTTGAAAATATCTGAAATAATAAATATATTATAAGTATAGAATGAATAAAAAAACAAAATAGCTTTATAAATTATAAAAGAAAATATAATATTGAAATTATTTATAATCCAAGAAATTGAGTAATAAGATATAATGACTGATATTGAAGATATAGAATTGCTACAATAGATCATAAATATGAAACAAAATTTAATATACATAAAAACAAACACTGACATCATCAAAGGATAAAATGAACAATTTATAAAAGATGAGTACCTGTTCCAATAAAAATAAGACATAAATGAAAAAACATTACTCTAATACTAAAATTTTAAAAATGGAAAATAATTTAATAACAGTTGAAATAAATAATTATATAAAAGAAACAGATTGGAAAGTCTGGGTTATTTATAAAGATAATATAAAAGAAAATGCTTTAAAACTTAATCTAGAAGAATATAATAAATTAATAGATTATGTATTTAATTTAAAATGAGATTTAAAATGAGAAAATAAATTAAAAATATTTGAACTATGGGCTATGCTATCAAATAATAAAATTTATATAGAAAAATAGTTTTATAAAAAGTAAAGCTATTTTTTTTAATTTATAAAAACTTATATGGTAAAATTATATTAGATTAATATTTATTTAATAAGTAAATTAAAATGACAACTAAACCTACATATGGTAGATTACCAAATGAAATAATAAATGCCCATAGAAATGCTGGAATAAAATTAAGCCCTATTTGTTGTGATGTAATTGAAAAATATAAACAACAATTAGATTGAGCATTAAGACAAAGACCAAGTACAACCTTAAAAGATATGTCAGAAATTATGTGAGAATCTAAAAAGGATTTTTATATATCTTCTTGAAATATATGTTTATTATGTTGAATTACAAAAATTAAAAATTCAAATATTTGAAATGACATAAGATACCATCTAGATATTGAAAATGATATAAAATTTTTAGGAAACAATAAATATCAAATTTCTATTCCATGAAAAAAATATTGACTACCTGGAGTATTAAATAATCCTGATTTAAATATAATCTTAGAATATCACCCAGAAAATTGATCTATAAATTATACAGTTCCATGAGAAAATAAATGAATTATTATTTTAAATAAAACAAATTTAATTAATCCTCTAACTGTTTATAAAGATAAAGTAGCAAAAACAAAAATAACTTTTAGAGCCCAGAATAAAGAATTTGAATTAATTATTAATATACCTTTTGAAACTAATTCAATAAACAATAACCAAAATTCTAGTTTAAAAAATGCAGCATAAAAAGATTTAACAAAAGTTAAATCTTTTTTCTTTACAAAGTTTTTTTTTCTTTTAAACTTATAATAGCTTAAAATAAAAATATAAAATATGTGAATAGTTGAAGAGCTAGAAAGTTCAATTGACATAGTCCAACTTGTATCAAGATACACAAAGTTGAGAAAATCTGGAGCAAACTTCAAAGCAGTTTGCCCTTTTCCTGGTCATAATGAAAAAACTCCTAGTTTTATGGTAAGTCCTAGTAAACAACTTGCCTATTGTTTTTGATGCCATAAATGATGATGAGCATTAAAATTTATAATGGATATAGAAAATATTGAGTTTAAAGAAGCATTACAAATATTAGCTGAATTTGCTGGAAAAAAATTAGAATGATACAATTTCAAAGAAAATAAAATTCAAAAAAATATGTATTCTCTTTATAGAGATGCAACAAGTTATTACAAACAAGCTCTCAAAAATAATCCTGAAATCATAAAATACCTTTATGAAAGATGACTAAAAAATGAAGATATAGAAAAATTTAATTTTTGATATGCTGATTCTGGTGTTTGATTATACAACTATTTAAAAGAAAAATGATATGAAGATAGTTTAATACTTGATTCAAAAATTTTTGTTGATCTAAGAAATAGAAAAGATAAATTTATTTGAAGAATTATTTTCCCAATTCAAAATTTAAGGTGAGATTTTGTAGCTTTTACAGCTAGAATAGTTTGAAAAGGTGAACCTAAATATTTAAACAGCCCTGCAACTCCTTGGTTTGATAAATCAGCAATTTTATATGGTCTTTATCAAGCTAAATCTGAAATAGTAAAAAAAGATTTTGTAATAATCACTGAAGGACAAATGGATACTATATCTATGCATTCACATTGATTTACAAATACAGTAGCAATTTCTTGAACAGCTCTTACAGAAAAACATCTTACAATTATAAAAAGATTAACTCATAAAGTTTTTCTTTGTTTTGATGGTGATTCAGCTTGAACAAAGGCAACAAAACTAGCTCTTGAAACTATAAAAAATAAAGACTTAGAAGTAAAAATTATAAATCTTTGAGAATGAAAAGATCCAGATGATTTACTAAAATCAGGAGAAGACTTTCAAAAATATATTGATAATGCTCTATCTCCTATTTGATATTACATAGAAAAATCTGATTTCAATCTAAATAGCATAGAAGATAAGAAAAAATTACTTGTTGAGTTATTACAAATAATAAAATCATTTTCTGATCCTATAGAAAAAGATTTTTACTTAAAAGAAATATCAAAAAAATTAAATATCACTGAAAGTCTTGTTTATGATGCTTTTAATAGACTAAAATTAGAAAGAACAAAAACTACTACACAAACAAAACCTATTATAAACTCTGAAGAAATGGCTATTTGATTTTTATTACTTGAAAATCAAGAGTATACAGAAATTTTAGAGCAAAATATTATTTTCAAAGAAGCTATTTCAAAAGATTTACAATCAATACTTGATAATCTAAAAAATATAGACTCTCTTCCACTTGATAAAAAAGAAAAATACAAAGCAATTTCAATGAAAATAGAAGAAGAAAATCAAGAAAAAACTCCTGAAAATATTTTGGAAGAAATAAAAAAAATAGCACAAAAAATAAATATTGAATCTTATAAAAAAATTACTGAAAAATTAAAAGAAAAAATGTCTCAGTGAGATGATAATGCCTTTTTACAATATACTGAGATTATAAAAACAGCTAAAAAATATGGAATAAAATAAAAACTAGAGAAAATTAATCTTCTCTAGTTTTTTAAATAATAAACATAGAATTTAAATAGTTTATAGACAAAGGAGCCAAAGCTCCTTATCTATTTTTTTTATGTTATACCAGCAAAATTAAGTAATTGATAATCTATACCATAGGTATCAACCACTTTTTTATGCAACTCTTGTTTTTTAAACAACTCCTTAATTTGAGTTGGAATACCAGCATCTAAATGTGATGAAATTTTTTCTATCATCTCCTTTTCAGACAAACCTTCATCATCAATTTCAAAAGCTTCTGCTAATACTGATGAAAACTTAGTCCATTCTGCAGTAGAGTAAATGATTGTAGGAATATCATATGTATTTACTTTTTTACACACTACAAAAGCATTAGCAGTATGTGGATCTATTACATAATTATACTCAATATAAGTATCTTTAATAGACTCCAACACTTCTTCTTCTGTTGCAGAATCAGCTAGAAAAACTTCCTGTACAACTTCAATTTCAGAGTCTTCTAAATAAAATACTCCCTCATTTTCAAGATCTTCCATAAGTTGTTTTGTTCTTTCAGATCCAAAGAGATCAAACAAAACTCTCTCAACATTTGATGATCTCAAAATATCCATTGCTGGTGAGCTAGTTTTTACTAATTCTCTATCATTAAGCTCATAAATACCACTATTAATAAAGTCAGCTAACACATCATTTTGATTTGTTGCAATGATAATTTTATCAATAGGAAGACCCATTTTTTTAGCATAGTATGCAGCCAAAGCATTCCCAAAGTTGCCACTTGGAATTACAGAATTAAAGGTATCTCCAAGTCTCATATTATCAGATTGCTTCACAAGTTGGAAATATGACCAAAAATGATACACTATCTGAAATGCAATTCTAGCAAAATTTACAGAATTTGCTGCAGAAAGCTTAGTACCATTTCTAGCAAGTTCTTTTTGAATAGCCTCATCTCTTAAAAGCTGTTTTAACTTTGTCTGAGCATCATCAAAATTTCCTTTTATACTAATAACTTTTACATTGGAAGCATCTTGAGTAGTCATTTGAAGTTTTTGAACATCTGATGTACCTCTATCTGGATACATAACAAAACCTTTTAAATTAGGTTTATCAGCTAAGCCAGCTAATACTGCAGGACCAGTATCACCAGATGTAGCAGCCAAAATCATATAGTTTTTATTTTTTGCTTGTGCAATTTTTGAAAACATATTCATAAATGGTTGTAGTGCCATATCCTTAAATGCCCTTGTTGGTCCATGATAGAGTTCACACACAGCAAAATCTTTTGCAATCATTTTTACTGGTGCAGGATTCTCTGGATTATCAAAACCAACATATGATTTATGTAAAATATCAAAAATAAGGTTATTCCCTTGATCAATTTTCAATGCTTGCAAAACATGAAAAGCCAAAGAAATATAATTTGATTTTGATAATTTTTCTAAGTCAAATTCTGGAAGCTCACTTGGAGCATAGAGTCCATTATTCTCTGCAGCTGGGTTTAGAATAGCATCAGTAAACATTACTTTTTGCTCTCCACCTCTAGTTGAAACATACAAGCCAAAAGGCATTGTTACAATATTTGAAGACATAACATTCTCCTCCTTTTTTATTTGTTGATAGTTAAAAACTATTCAACTTCTATATTTATTATTTTAAAGAACAATTTTAGTTTCTAAATTATAAATAATTTTCAAAAAAAGCAAGAAGTAATTTTCTTGCTTTTTTATCCAAATAATTTTTCAAAAATTCATTTATGATTATTTACATTTATTTTCTTTTCTTTTGCTATTTCTAGATATAATTCCTTTTCTTTTTTTGATAATTTTTTAGGTATTTTTATATTTATAGTCACAAATAAATTTCATTTATCATCTTTATCTATATATTTTACTCAATCTCAAGCTATTTTTATAATAGTTCCTGATTGTGTTCCATTTGGTATTTCAATAGTTCTTTTTCAAATTACAGGAATTGAAATTTCTTTTTTTGTTCAAAGTACAGCTTCAACTACATCAACTTCTATTTGATAATAAAGATTTACTCATTTTCTTTTTAAGCTTTTTTCTTCAGTATTTACTCTAAATTTTACATATAAATCACCAGAAACTTTTGTTCAAACTCAATCATTTCATTCTCATTCAAGTTTAATAACCATTCAATTATCAATACCAGCTGGAATATCTAAATCAAGCTCTTTAGTATCTCTAATTCTTTTTTCTCAGTTACATTTTTCACAAACTTTTTCAAATACTTCACCTGTAGCATGACATTTTTCACAAGCTGCAGTCTGTTGAATTACACCAAATAAACTTTGTCTAGTATAAGTAACTTGACCTGTTCAGTGACAATCAGGACAAGTTTTTTTGCCTTCTCATCATTCTCATTTA
>Ga0256828_1000354_pt1 | contig 31548 bp, 30 predicted proteins | sample CV88metaG_FD_185993 | JGI IMG/M metagenome (GOLD analysis project Ga0256828, IMG submission 185993) | Hydrothermal vent microbial communities from East Pacific Rise, Pacific Ocean - CV88 | ecosystem: Environmental > Aquatic > Marine > Hydrothermal vents | place: Pacific Ocean: East Pacific Rise...
TCAAACAAAAAAGTTTAGATGAATATCTAAAAACTTATACATCACTTGAAGATAGAAATAGAAAAATTTTAGAGGCTATTGGTGATGGATACAAACAGAGTGAGATAGCAAGATATTTGGGATTAAGCAGTGCAGGAGTTTCTTATATTGTGAATTTGAAGTCTTAAGGGGTAGGATACTGTGTATTTGTGACCTGACTCTTTGGTTTTGTATTTGTGACCTGACCCCTTGGTTTTGGGTTTGGGTTTTGGGTTTGTGGGTTTTGGTTTATATCTAATCTAAATATCTTCTAAAGAGGTCAAATCCTCAACTCCTGCCATATCGGCTAACATTTTAGTATATATTACAAGAACTTTTTGTAGCTCTTCTAATTCATTTCTAAAATCAGTACAAAGTTTATCATCTTCAAAAGCACCTGTCAATGATAATTTATGCCATTTTGCCGTAAATGGTCGAATAACCTGATTTAATACTACAATAGCGATTTTGGCAAATTCTTCGGCATCTCTACCATGTGTTTTTAATACACTACGAGTAATAGCAAATAGAGAAAATATTGAATTTAGTGCTGTTTGTTCATCTCCATGCTCTTTGGGAAGAGGTTGAGTTGTAATTCGTGTGAGAAGTTCTATATACAAATCCCATGAAGCATTTCTATCTGCCTCTTGAGGTTTCCATTCCATATCTAAAAATGGGGTTTTAATTCTTAGAGAAGTCATACCCCAATTTTCTAACCATTTTTTCCATTTCATAACAGTTTATTTCCTTTTTTATTGGGGTATTATATCATAAATTTATTTTGGTATAATAGTATTAGTTATTATACGAGGAGTATTTATGACCTTAAGAGAAAAAAGAAGACAACAGAGATTAAATAATATTAAAATTACTAAAACAACACTTTACGCTAAAGATAATCACTCTTTTCATACACATCTATCTCCACGAGAGTCATGGGAATTGTTAGCAAGAATATCTAAAGAGTCATGGTTTTTAGAGACTGGTCAAATAGCTCCTACTTTTTTGGATAAATCAAAAGTTCGTATCTTAAAGAGAGGTCAAGATGTATCTAACTACTGAATATCGAGATATGATAGAACTATTTAATGAACACGGTGTCAGATACCTTGTTGCAGGTGCTTATGCAATGGCAACTTGTGGATACTCTAGGAGTACTTATGATATTGATTTATGGATAGATAAAGATGAAAAAAATGTAGAAAAGGTTCTTTTGGCTCTTGATGAGTTTGGTGTACCTTTTGAGATTAAAAAAGATGATTTAACCAAAGATAATGTGATTATTCAAATAGGTATAGCTCCTATTCGTATTGATATTTTGACAGATATTGATGGTGTGGATTTCAATGAAGCTTATGACAAACGAATAGAGCATGATTTTGGTGATTTGATAGCAACAGTTTTACATCTTGATGATATTTTAAAAAACAAGATTGCATCCAATAGAGCCAAAGATAAAATAGATGTGATTGAACTAAAAAAGTTAAAGGAAATTTGATTATAAAAAGCTAAAGGAAAGTTTTGCCGACTAAAAAACATTATAAAGCATTCATAAGCTACTCAAGAGAAGATGAAAAGTATGCTAAAAAGCTTCATACTAAGCTTGAAACCTATGTAATTCCACAAGAACTTTATAAAAAATATCCAAATATACCTAAAAAATTATCTCCTATATTTCGTGATATAGAGCAACTTAGAGCAGGAGATAAATTAGCTAATAAAATTTTAGAAAAATTACAAAACTCAGAAAATTTAATAGTTATATGTTCTCCTCGCTCTGCTAAGTCTGAGTGGGTAAATAAAGAGATTATAGATTTTAAAAGAATGCACGGTGAAAATAGGATATTTCCTATTATAATAGATGGAACTCCTAATAGTGATGATGAGAATGAGTGTTTTCCGAAGGCTTTAAAATATAAAGTAAATAAAAAAGGGGAATTAACAAATCAAAAAAGTGATATTTTAGCAAGTAATATTATTAAAAGTGCTGATGGTAAAGATTTTGCAGAGGTTAAGCTTATTTCAGGGCTTTTGGGGGTTGATAATGATGACCTTTGGAATTTTGAGGAAAAAAGAAGGAGAAAGAAGAGGTTATTTTGGGGGAGTATTTGGAGTGTTGTATTTTTTTTGATGATGGGACTTACTGCTTTTAGTTGGGTGCAGATGCAAAAAGCAGAAAAAGAGTTGATTCAGTCAAATTATAATTTAGGGTTATCATTACTTGAAAAAGCTGAAAAAAAAGTAAAAGAAAAAGATATTGCAACAGCACATTTATATACATATATGGCATTAAAAAAATTAGATAAAAAAATTGATAATAAAAATAACATAGCAAGAGCAAGAAGTATTATAGCTAGTAACCCTTTTTATATTCCGTGTGCTATAAGTTTAAATGCTCATCAAAATAGTATTATAACTATTGATATAACATCCGATAACAAAATATTAGCGTCTGCCTCTTCTTGGAATGGTAATATTAAGTTTTGGGATATGGAGACTCAAAAAGAGTTATTTACTTTAAATGATGGGAATAAAACTCATATTCAAAGTATTGATTTTTCTCCTAATAATAAGTTATTAGCTATTGCTTCACAAGATAATATTAGTTTATGGGATATAGAAAAAAAGAAAAAAATATACTCTTTTAAAGGACATACTTCTACTGTAAATTATGTCAAATTTTCTCCTAATGGAAAAAAGTTAGTTTCTGGTTCATTAGATAATTCAATAAAAGTATGGGATATTAAAACAAAAAAAGAAATTGCTACACTTATTCATGATGATGTTAGTATTAAATCTATTATTTTTCTTAATAATAATATGATAATTTCTATTTCTTCCTTAAATATAGAGTTATGGGATTTAAATTCAAAAAAGCTTCTTCAATCAATTTCTACAGGAATGGATGGTTTTGATAATATTGATATTTTAAGAGATAAAAAATTAGTAGCTTTAGGAGGTAGATTACTTAAAGTTATAGATTTAACAAATAATAAAATTCTTTTTGAGTCAGAACGAAATATTCGTGAAATGATTAATACTGTTAAATTTTCACCAAATGGAAAAATAGTTGCTTATGGTTCTACTGATAATACCATAACTTTATGGAATATTAAATTAAGAAAAAAAATAGCAATACTTAAAGGACATACTGATAGTGTAAATGATATTAGATTTTCAATAGATGGATTAACCCTTATTTCTGCATCTGATGATAAAACAATTAAATTTTGGGATTTAAGTAATCTAGAAGAGATAAATAATAAATTTCAAAATAAAGGTGGAGTAAATGATATAGAGTTTTCAAAAGATGGTAAATTGTTTGCTTCAACCTCTTATTGGAAAAATGAACTATATCTTTGGGATTTAGAAACTTTAAAAATAAAAGCTAAATTTAGAGGTCATCACAATAAAGTTAAAAAGATTTTATTTTCGAGTAATGGAAAAAAGATTTTCTCTGCATCAGATGATGGAACAATCAAAATATGGGATATTAAAAAACAAAAGGAGATAGCTACCTTAGTTCATCAAAAAAATGATATTAATATCACAACTATTAAATCTTTAGATGATTTAAATAAAATGCAACAAACATGGATGACCGATATAATTTTTGGGCGGAATAACACCTTATTATCTTCGGGATGGAATAAATTAATTAAAGTTTGGGATTTAAATAATAATAAATTAGAATATACTTTTCCAAAATATCTCACGCCTATAACTTCCATAGTATATAATAGTAAATTAAATGAGTTTATTATAGCAGGAATAAATAACTATATTACTATTCTACCTATGGATAAAAATATAATAGAGCCTATCTTATTAAAAATAAATCATTTCACTCATACTTTAAAACTTTCTAATAATAAAAAGATATTAGCTTCTGGAATGGATGGAGGAAGTATTATTTTATGGGATTTAAAAACAAAAGAGAAAATTACAACATTAGATACCAAACTTTCATCAAGTATTGATATTGCTTTTACTTCAAATGATAAATATTTAGTAACTGCTTCTGATGATGGTGTAATCGTAATCTGGGATATTAAAAATAATAAAGAGTGGACTAGAATATCAGGATATACAGATAATAGTGTTAATAGTGTTGCTTTTTCTCCTGATAATAGTAAAATTTATGCTGGTTTTGGAGATGGTGGAATTAATTTTTGGAATATGATACAACTTAAAAAACTGACAAATAAATACTATCAGGAAGAAAATCTAAAAAAACTCCAACAGCAACTATCCGTTTTGATTGATAATACTCAATTAATTCCTAAGAAGTATAATAAAACCACTATTTTTGGATGGAGTAAATATCATCCTTATTATTGGTTAAGTAAAGCAAGTAATGGAGATAAAGAAGCTATGTATAAAATAGGGATTATATATGATATACATAATCAGTATGATAAGGCTTTGTTTTGGTATAAGAGAGCTTTAGATTATGGAAATAATAAAGCTAATGAAAAAATAAAACTATTAAAAGAAAGAGAACTAATTAAACAATTAGAATATTTAAAAAACATTTTTAGAAAAAGAGTAAAAAAAGATGTTAAATTAAATAGTGGAATATTTTATAAAAAAGTAGAAAAGATCAAGCTAAAAGAGGAAAAATAATGAACATCTTCTTAAGCTACTCAACTAAAGACTATCAATACAAAGATGAAATCAAAATAACTCTATCTAAATTAGAGCAAGAGGGTAAAATAAGGTTATGGGTAGATGAGAAAAATTTAAGAGCTGGTGATGAATTTGATAGTGTTATAAAAGAAGAAATTAAAAGAGCTGATATATTTTTACTTCTTTTAAGTAGAAATTTTTGGGCATCTGAGTATATTCAAAAAAAAGAGTTATCTTTAATTTTAGAAAAATATAAAAACAGTAAAGCTGCTATTCTTCCTGTTGTCTTAAAGAGCGAAGATGATATAAATCTTCATAGTGAAGTTAATAGATTTAATGCTTTACCAAGAGACAAAGAGAGTAAAGCATTAAAACCTATTGATAAATTTGAAATAGTAGATGATGCTTATAATATGATTTTAAAAGAGATAATTAGACATCTGCCAAAAAATAGAGAAGTTTTTGTAGGCTCTAATTTTAATTATTATAAATTTTTTGTTGGTTGTAGTAGCAATAAGCAAGAAAATGTTGAGGAAACTTTAAATCAACTATCTATTCCTAATGAAAATATTGAAATTTTCTATGATAATAGTAGTGATAATTTTTATCTTGAGAGAATGCGTAATGCTATTAAATCTTGTGAATATATTATACTGTTTTTAGATAATGAGTTTATAGATACGGCTATTTTTAAAAACTATATGTTACCTTTAATTCATTTGAAATACTTTAGTGGAAAGTGTGGCTTATCTATTATAACAGAAACTAATTTATATAATAATGATATTATAAATTTATTTAATAAACAACCTATTAAAACTGCTAAAGAGCTTAAAAGAGAGATAAAAAGTTTTTCGCTTCTTAACAATAGTATAAAAGTAGACTTTATAAAGATTTTTTCAATCTATAAAATATTGCAAAAATATAAGAAAGATAAAAAGCAACAAATTAAGTTTAGTAATGCAACTATTGAGCTATATGAAGATAATTTATTAGTAGAAAAATGGTTAATGATTGAACCAGAGGTTAGAACTGTAGAAGAGTATGCACTAATTTATAAAGAGAATTTTAATATTAAAGATAGCTCATATAAATTTGGTATTTTTTGGCAAGATGGGTTGGATGAATCGGCTTTTAAATTAAAAAGTTTTTTTGAGAGTGTAGAAATTTTATATAAAATTGACAATATAGATAGAGTAAAAGAGTTATTTTTTAAGCAATATCAAGGCTATAATGCAATCTCTAAGTTTATGCAAACTATAACCAATAGTAGTATGAGTGGTATAGAGATGCTAGATTTTAATAAAAATAGTAATAAAAATGGTTCTATTTTTCTTTTTTTAAGATTTGGAATAGAGAGCTTTAAAGAGAGTGAACTTATAGGTAAAACTTATGAGCTTATAGAGCAAAAATTTAATATTCCTATTTTTTCAAATAGTGGTAAGTTGCATAAATTAGAATCTTTTATAAAAACTTTTAATAGAGCATTGGATATATTAAAGAGTAATAAAAATATTGATTTTAGAGATGTTGTTGATTCTATAGAGATACTAAAGACAAATTTAAAAATTATTGAAGATTTAAGCTTTATAGAAAATAATCAAAAGTTAATAGATAAGCCTATTGTTACAAGCAGTAAAATTAATATTAAACAGTTATTTATTGAGCCTACTGCTACATTTAATTATAAAAACTCTACAAAAAAAGAAAAGATTAAGAATTTGATAGATTGGTTTGATAGGGAGCTTGAGTACAAAGACTTTCTAATTTTATTAGGAAATTTTGGGCATGGAAAAACGACTCTATTTAAGTATTTGGTTGCAAACTTATCAAAAGAGTATAAAAAAGATAGACCAATACCAGTATTTTTGACTCTAAGAGAGCATTTTAAAAACCAAAGTTCACTTCAAGAAGCAGTAACAAATGCTATTATGCCTAATAGTAGAATGAGTAATGAGTTTCGGAATAGTCATAACTGGATTATATTTTGTGATGGCTTTGATGAGTTAAATATTTTTCATCAAGATAACTTAGAGTGGGTAACCTTGGTGTTTTCATCTTTACTAAAGGCTTCGCAAGAGAAAAATATTAAAATAGTTATCTCATCTCGACCAATTTTGTTTATGGATAAGAAGATTTATAATCAAACTCTTGGAAATTTTGAGATAATAGATTTAGATGACTTTAGTATAAATCAGATAGATTTATGGCTCAAGAAATGGAGTCAAGTAAATAAGCCTATAACTTTACAGATGCTAAAAGATAGAGGTATTTTAAATATTGCTAAAATACCTATAATATTGTTTTTAATTGCTATGATGTTTCATGATGAGCTAATAAGTAAAGAGAAAAAGTTTAGTAAGAGTGAAATATATAGATTATTTTTTGACTGGACAATTAAGAGCTCTAAATTTTTACAAGATGAAGCAAATTTTATAAAACATAACATTCCAAAAGATTATAGAAAAATTATTCAAGAGATTGCTTGGCAGATATTTATACACCCAGATAGCAAAAGTGGTCTATTACATTACAAAATTTTACTAAAAGAGTTGCAAAGAAAGTTTAAAGTCTTTAATTTTAACTGGGATGAGAGAATTTTTGTAATACATGCTTTTAAAGAGAGTAAAAAAGAGCATATTGAGTTTTTGCATCAGTCTTTAAGAGAGTATTTAGTAGCTGAAAAGATATTTGAGGTGTTTTATAAAATAATAGATGAACCTGAGTATCAAATAGATATAGCATATAATGAGATATTGCTAAATAGACCAGTTACTGGTGCAAAGGTAGAGTTTTTTATAGATATGACAAAAAGTTTATCAAAAGATGAGAAAAATAGACTCAAAATTAGAGCTAAAAATATTGCACATTGGGCTACTATTTTATATATGATAGCTCAAAAAGACTCTTCTATATTTAAAGGATATGAAATTTATAGAAGATATAGTAAAAGTATAACAAAAGAGCACTTTTTTTCAGAAAATCAAGTAGTAATAGCAAACTTAGCACTTCTTGGGATATTTTTTGAGATTAATTTATATGATGTAGTGGAAGAAGATTTTAATTTAGAGCTAATTTCTCAAATACAAAACTTTTTTAAATCAGATACTCAATTAGAGGTTTTTGAAAACCTATTAGCTAAATATCTTTTTGATAATTTAAAATTTTCTCATACTCAATTTAATGGTTTTGATTTTAATAAATTTGTATTTAAAGATGTCTATTTTAAAAATTTAGAGTTTAATAGTTGTGAGTTTAAGGAGAATGATTTTAGAGATATTACCTTTGAAAATGTTAGTTTTAATAGTTGTAACTTTTATAAGTTAGAGTGGTCAAATTTTAAACATATTGGAGTTTGTGAATATAAAAATTGTAATTTTTTTAAATATAATTATCAAAATAAAGTAGCTAAAGAGAGGGTGGTATATATAGAGTGTATATTCAAAAATTCAGATTTATATTATGAAAACTTTGAAGGAGCAGTTTTTAATAATTGTATTTTTATAGATACTAAATTTTCTACTAATAATAAGTTTGATGAAGATTCAATGGAGATTGAGTTTATAAATTGTGTTTTAAAAAATGGCGATAAAACAGAAGTTTTAAATGGTAAGAATTTAGATATTTTTGTTGAAACTATGTAGAGATATTGCAATGGGAAAAACTATTTTAAAGATATAGAAGAGCTTTTTAGGGGTAATAAATGAAAATATTTATAAGCTACTCAACTAACGATGAAAAGATTGTTAGAGAGTTAGAAAAATATATACCAAAAGAGATGGTAGAGGCTTGGATAGACCATAAAAAGGTAAGTGGTGGGGATAGTTTAAGTAGAGTAATTAAAAAAGGTATTAAAAATTCTGATATTTACTTTATATTTATTAGTCAAAACTCTCTTAATTCAGAGTGGGTAGATAAAGAGATAAAGTGGGCAATGAAGAAAGAAGAGAAGTTAAAATATGAATTTATAGTTCCTGTTTTATTAGATAAAGATGTTTTACCTATTTGGACTAAGAGATATAAAAAATTAAAAGATAGAAAATGACTAGAGTATAATAGTTTTGAGAAAATGACTCATAGTATAAAAGATACAATTATTAATAAAACTATTGAAAAGTATAATAATGAGTGTATATTAAAAGCAAAGGTAGTAGAAAATATTTTAGGAGTAATAGCAACTATTATTTTTGCTATTGCCTTTTTTAGCGAACCAACTAAAAGGAGCTTTTAATAAGATATTTATTAGAGAGATAAATAGTAACTACTAAATATTAGGATTAAGAATGGATAGTTTTACTCATTGGGGAAAAATGGCAAATGGTTGGGTTTTTATATCGCACTCTTCAAGAGATTATGAGAGTGTAAAGATAGTTAGAAACTATTTAGAAGAGAGTGGCTTTAGTGCTTTGATGTTTTATTTAAAGTCTTTAGAAAATAAAAAAAGAGCAAAATTAACTCAACAATTAATTGAGTGGGAGATTGAAGAGAGAAATATATTTGTTTTATGCAATAGTAAAGAGGCAAAAAAATCACCTTGGGTGCAAAAAGAGATAGATTATGTAAAAAGCTTTCCTGAAAAAATTTATGTAGAGCTTGATATGGATAGATTAGAGTATGAAAAATGCACACAACTATCAAAACTTGATAATTTAATGAAAAGAGCAACTTTGTTTTTTTCTTACTCTTATAAAGATAAAGAGTATGTAATGAAGTTTTATGAATATTTAAGCTCTAAAGGGTTTAGAGTTTGGTTGGATGAAAAAGAGATAAAACTTGGTGATAGTATTATCACCAAGATTAATGAAGGCTTAGAAGAGGCAAGTAAAAATGGTGCTATATTGCTATTTTTGAGTAAAAACTATTTAAAAAGTGCTTGGGGTATTAGAGAGTTACAAATGTCTTTAATCTTGTTAAAACAAAATAATGCATTAGTTTTACCAATTATTACTGATGATGTAGATATATCAAATTTTCCATTAGTAGCACATTTTCAATATTTTAAAATTACAAAAGATGAATTTGAAAATAAGAAGCAAAAGTTACTAAAAGCATTAAATCAAGTTGTTAAATAGAAGATGAAAAATAGTCAAACCTTAAGTCTTTATATGTGCATCCCAAGCAACAAACTCCTAACTTCAAACTCATGGAGAGAAGTATCAAAACAGATAGAATCTGCTCATAAATTCCCTCTCATTTTGTTTATATCTCATAGATGGGAGTCTTTTGAAAATCCTGACCCAAAAGGTAAGCAGTATAGAGCCACACAGAAGTTGATAGAGCATATTATCTCTGCTGTTCGTACTATCTCTTTGATGGATAGTGGAGAGCATCATAGATATATATCAGATTTGGGAAAACATGGGGTTTTGCAAGGGGCTTTGATAGCAACTAGACTGTTTGCTACTATGGGTGAATTGAATTTGAATGGGGATAATAGTCTAAAGAACCTTTTGGAAAAAGAGCCTGAACGACTTATTGGGATATGGTATGATGAGGCTTGTTTGCCACAAGGAGAACGCACCAAAAAAGAAGCCTTGGAATTTCAAACTGCTCTGCAACATCTACCCGAATTTGTGCAACATTCCAATGTAAGTGTGGTTGCTCTGCGAGAGTTGCAAGATGATTATGAACAGAGAGGTTGGTGTATGATGGAGTTTATGTTGGCAACAGGGCAATCAACTTATGCTCCTTTGGTATATCGTTATGATTTGGATAGAGAATCATTGCAGATAAATCATAGTATTAAAGCAGGTTTAGATTTTGCTACCTATTTGGAGGGTTGGAAAAGAGCCGATAGAAAGAGAGCATCTGCATATTGGAAGTCGATTTTTTTGCAAACCAATACATTACCTGATAGCATATTAAAAGAGGAGAAAACACCTCTACTCTCTATACGAACAACATTAGCCCAATTTGTAGCAACTCAAACAGCTCTTTTTATTGTTGAAAAAAAGAGCTATCCCAAAGATAAACCAATAGAGATACTAAAAAGACTACAATCCAATACAAGTTTACTTACAACAGTTCCTGAAGATGGAATCTTGGTTTATCTTATGATTTTAGTTGGTGGGTCTTCGTCTGAAAATTCTTTGAGAGGGGAGTTTGAGGGGTATTTGAGTGAGGCTTTGAAGCTTAAGCGTTAAGGCTTATCAATTTACCTAAAATCAATTTTAGTGTAATAGTGTTAAATTCGGGTGATAAGAAGTCAGTTATTTATTGTCTAAAATCAAATGGACAAATAATTAAAGTGGAAAAAAAGGTAGAGAGTTAATCTATGAAAAGAGCATCAACAAAAGCAGGAAAACATCTTATTGGCAGACTTATAAAGTCTTCAAAACATCAATATATAGATTTGTGTTTTGATTTGCTAAAACTCTTTTATGATGATTTAACCATTGATTATGAATTAGATATTATTGTTGATGGGGGTAATCTCTTTTACTGCTTGGCTATAGATAATAAAGAATTAACGGTTGATGATTTTTCTGATAGTAAATTATCTGTTACTGATTATATCTTTGAGCTTTTAGCTAAAATCTCTTGGGAGATGATAACTATTGATAATATAGATGTTTTGTATGATAAATCAATAGATGAAAAAGTCATTAGAAGATTAATAAAATCAGAGTATAGTGAATTGGATAGAATTGAAATTATTAATAGACGAAAAAAAATTGTGGGTAAAGTTTTGGTGGAGAGATAGATAAAAGTTTAATTAGGATTAAATAAAAAAGATATAATACCATAAAAAATATCAGGAGAAGAGCTTGAAAACCCCATATTGGTTACTAGAAGAGAAGCTTTTGGAGAAAAATCTAAAGATATTATTTTCTTTGAAAGAGAAAACAGGTATTAAAGTATTATTGGCACTAAAAGGTTATGCTTTATGGCAGAGTTTTGATTTGGTATCTAAATATTTAGATGGTTGTTGTGCTAGTGGATTGCATGAGGCTATATTATCATATGAAAAGTTTAAAAAAGAGACACACACATACTCTCCTGCTTTTAAAAAAGAGGAGATAAAAGATATAGCAACAATATCTGACCATATAGTATTTAACTCTCCAAATCAATTTAAGAGTTTTTCAAATTTAGCAAAAGAGTATAATCCAAATATCTCTCTAGGGCTTAGAGTTAATCCTGAATATTCAGAATCTCCTGTAGAGATATATAATCCTTGTGGATTATATTCTAGGCTTGGAACAACATTAAAAAACTTTGATGAGTCTATAGTTGAGCAGATTGATGGATTACATTTTCATGCACTTTGTGAGCAGGATTCTGTAGCATTAGAGAAAGTTTTAGAGATTTTTGAGGAGAAATTTGGGAAATATCTACACAATATAAAGTGGGTAAATTTTGGTGGAGGTCATCATATTACTAAAGATGGATATAATATAGAAAAACTTGTAACTATAATAAACAGATTTCAAAATAAATATCCAAATTTACAAATATATATAGAACTAGGTGAGGCTGTAGGTTGGCAGACTGGAACACTGGTTGCAACTGTATTGGATATAGTGCATAATGGGATAGATATAGCAATTTTAGATACTTCAGCAGAGGCTCATATGTTGGATACGGTTATTATGCCATATCGTCCAGATGTTAGAGATAGTGGTAAAGCAGGAGAAAAACAATATACTTATAGATTAGCAGGTAATACATGTTTAGCTGGAGATATTATGGGGGATTATAGTTTTGATAAACCTCTACAGATAGGAGATAAGATTATATTTGAAGACCAAATACACTATACTATGGTAAAAGCTACAACTTTTAATGGAATTGTTTTACCATCTATTGTTATTGAACGATTGGATGGCACAATAGAAACTGTTAAAGAGTTTGGATATGAGGAATTTAAAAATAGATTATAATATACTTTTTATACGATTTATACTATACTTTATATAAAAATTAATAATATTTGATAATAAAAATAGAGAGAAGAAAATGAAAATATATAAATTGAGTGATATATGTAAAGAGATAGAGTTGCCTTTTAATGGAGAGGATATAGATATAGATGGACTTCATACATTAGATGAAGCTACCTCTTCACAGATTAGTTTTTTTCATGACAAGAGATATATCTCTGGTTTATCTACTACAAAAGCAGGTGCTGTTTTAGTAGAGGAGAAGTATGTTCATATGTTACCAAGTACTACTATAGCATTAATTACAGATGAACCATATCTAAAGTTGGCTTTAGCATCTAAACTTTTTGCATATAAAATAGTAACAAAGGGTGGACATCCTGCAATGGGTGAGGGGTGTGATATAGATAAAAGAGTTCGTTTTGGTAAAAATGTAACATTGGGTGATAATGTAACAGTAATGGCAGGGGCATATATTGGTGATAGTGTTACAATCGGTTCTAATACTATTATATATCCAAATGTTACAATATATCATCACTCTAAAGTGGGTTCAAATTGTATTTTACATGCTGGTGTAGTAATTGGTTCTGATGGTTATGGTTTTGCTCATACAAAAGATGGCAGACATATTAAAATATATCAAAATGGTAATACTATTATAGAAGATAATGTTGAAATAGGAGCAAATAGTACAATAGATAGAGCTGTATTTGGTTCAACTTATATTCGTAAAGGGGTTAAGCTTGATAATTTGGTTCAGATAGGACATAACTGTGATATAGGAGAGAATACTCTAATGGCAGGTCAAGCAGGAATTGCAGGTTCTACTAAAATGGGTAGAAATGTAATTATGGGTGGTCAAAGTGGAACAGCAGGGCATTTGAGTATAGGTGATTTTGCTGTAGTCGCAGGAAAAGGTGGTGTAACCAAATCACTAGAGGGTGGAAAAACTTATGCAGGATTTCCAGCTATAGAGCATAAACTTTGGCTAAAACTCCAAGCTAAAATTTCATCATTGGTAAAGAGGAAAAAATAAAAAAGATACCAATAGAACTTAGGACTTTAAAGAATTAATTGGAGAGTAAGAAATATTGAGATATTATTTGCTTCAAATGATACTTGAGTATAGGTGATTTTGCTGTAATTATAGTAAAAGATGGTATAACCAATAAAGGGTATCTCTACAAAAAAATAAAAAATTATAGGATAAATAATGCAATTTATAGAGACTCGTGGTAATGATGGACAAAAACCCAAAAAGGTAAATTTTTCGGAAGCTATATTAAATCCAAGTGCTAGTTTTGGAGGTATTTATGTACCTGAGAGTTTACCATCATTTGATATTGAATTTCTAAAAAAACATATAGATAGTAGCTATAAAGAGTTGGCTTTTGATATTTTAAAAAAATTTGAGATAGATATAGATGATAATACTATTCAAAGAGCATTAGATAGATATAATGAGTTTGATAATGCTTCAAATCCAGTTCCATTATCAAAAATAGAAGATGACTGTTTTGTTATGGAGCTTTATCATGGTCCTACTCGTGCTTTTAAAGATATGGCTTTGCAACCTTTTGGATATATCCTTTCAAGAGAGGCTCAAAAGATAAATCAAAACTATTTAATTATGGCAGCAACAAGTGGAGATACAGGTCCAGCTACTCTTGAGACATTTAAAAATCAAGCAAATATTAAAGTGGCATGTTTATATCCAAGTGGTGGAACAAGTGATGTCCAAAGACTTCAAATGGTAACAGAAGAGGCAGATAATGAAAAGGTTATTGGTGTAGTAGGTAATTTTGATGATACTCAAAATATGTTAAAAGAGTTACTTTCATCTGATGATTTTAAAAAAGAACTACAAAAAAGAGATATAAAGCTTTCAGCTGCAAATTCAGTTAATTTTGGTCGAATTATTTTTCAGATTATCTATCATATTCATGGATATTTAGAGTTAGTTCGTCAAAATGAGATAACTATGGGAGAAAAGGTATATTTGGTTGTACCATCTGGAAATTTTGGAAATGTACTTGGTGGATATTATGCCAAAAAAGGTGGGTTACCTGTAGAAAAGTTAATGGTAGCATCTAATATTAATAATATTTTAACAGATTTAATAGAAAATGGTGTTTATGATATGGCTAGTAGAGAGCTTATTAAAACAAATTCTCCTGCTATGGATATACTCAAAAGTTCAAATGTAGAGAGAGTTTTGTTTGATAAGTTTGGAGCTAATAGAACCAAAGAGCTAATGGATGATTTGAATACAAAAGGAAAATATACCTTAACAAAAGAGGAGTTGAGTTCTATTCAAGAGGATTTTATAGCTACTTATAGTGATGATAGTGAGTGTGTAGATGAGATAGCATATTATTATAAAAAAGAGGGTTATATATTGGACCCACACACAGCTACTTGTATGAAATCATATAGACAAAGAGAGAAAAAAGAGTTAAAAAGTATAGTTTATTCTACAGCAGAATGGACAAAATTTTCAACAACTGTAGCTAAAGCTTTGGGTAATAGTGAAGTGAAAAATGATACAGAGGCTCTTGAATGGATAGCAAATACTACAAATCAAATTGTTCCACCAATGATAGCAGAGTTATTCAATAAACCAATAATACACCCATTGGTAGTTGAAAAAGAGTTTATCAAAGATGAGATGTTAAAGTTTTTATAAAATGCACCAAGTTAGTCTAAGTGAGTTTAAAAAAGCAGTAGAGACACTAAATCTATTATCCTTAAGTAGTAGAGATGATGTTCGTAAAAAGTATTTAAAACTATCTCGTCAATATCATCCAGATATGGAGGGTGGTTCTACTCAAAAATTTCAAGAGATTGTTCATGCTTATGAGATTTTGACTCACTATATGGATAACTTTCGTTTTGTTTTTGATGAGGAGGAGTTTAAACGCCAAAATCCTATTTTGGTTTCAACTCCAGATAGGAGTTGGATTAGTGGTTAAGTATAATTTGATTATATATAGTTTGATAAATAGTTTCTATATTTTGAGTTGCATCTATTAATATATATGGAATATCAAGTTTTTTTACGCTATTTATCATATGATTTTGCACATTCATTAGATATTCTAATCCTCTAAGTTCAATACCATCTAACTCTTTTGCATTGGTTCTAGTTTTTAGAGTCTCTATATTGGTTTGAAATAGTATAATTAAATCTGGAAAATTATCTTCTAATGCAAAACGGTTTAATTTGATTAACTCTTCAAACTCAAAATCTCCATTAGCTAGAGCATATCCAATTCCAGATAGAAATCCTCTATCTGATAATATAAGTTTGTCTCTATTTGGTTTGATTATCTCTGTATAGTGTTCAGCTCTATCTGCTAAAAATAGTAATAGTTCAGCTCTTTTTGATGAAATACTATCTTCAAGAAGTATCTCTCTTGCTTTTTTACCAAATTTTGTACCACCAGGTTCTTTTGTAATAATAGCATTGGGAAACTTTTTTGATAGTAGTTCTATTTGGGTTGTTTTACCACAGGTATCTATTCCTTCAAATATTATATACATTTAGTTGTTTCCTAATATATCTTTTAAAATAGTGTGTGGAACTAGATGTTCAATTTTCCCATCAAAAGGTAAAAGTGAGCGAACAATAGAAGAGCTAATAAAAGCATATTCTAAACTAGGCATTAAAAAGATAGTTTCTAGCTCTTTTTTTAGTGATGAGTTAGCATATCCCATTTGGAGTTCATATTCAAAATCACTAACAGCTCTAATACCTCTAATAACTATATTAGCATCTAATTTATCCGATAAATCAACAAGAAGAGAACTAAATCCAATTACTTTTATATTAGAGAAGCATTTTGTAGATTTTTTTACCATAGATATTCTTTTTTCTATAGAAAACATAGGTTTTTTAGCTTGATTTTCGGCTACAGCTACAACTATTTCATCAAACATAGTAGATGCTCTTTGTATAATATCCACATGACCATTTGTAATAGGGTCAAAAGTCCCAGGGTAAATTGCTCTTCTCATAAAAAACTCTTTTTGAGTTTTTTATAAGTAAATAGTAAATAGTAAATAGTGAATAGTTTCATTTTTCTTAACTCCATCTTTTATACAAATCATTCTCAATTCCTAATGAGTCATACCATTTTCCAATAATAAATTTTTCCATCTCTTCAAGAGTATTGGTATTAGAGTAGTATCCCATAATAGGTGGTGCAATTATAACATTTAGCTTAGATAGTTTGAGCATATTTTCTAGTGGAATAGCAGAAAAAGGCATTTCACGAGGGGCAAGTAGTAGTTTTTTTTGCTCTTTTAATGCAACAGATGCTACTCTTGTTATTAGATTATCAGCTATTCCATATGAAATTTTGGCAAGAGTATTCATACTACAAGGGATAATTGCTGTTGCATCAACTCTAAATGAACCAGAGGCAATAGATGCACCTATATTTTTGTTATTATGTATAATGATTTTTGTATTTTCTAATTTTTTTACTATTTTGGCATGTTCTGTTGTTATTAGATGTAGTTCTATATTTTTGGGAAGATATTTTATAAATTTATATGCAAGATTTACCCCACTTGCACCTGTTATTGCTAAAATCAATTTCATATATTAATATTATCATATATTTCTAAAATTTATTCTGAATAGATTATTAATTAAAAAAAGATTAAAAAAAAATATACTAATATTTTTTTATATTTTTTAAATATCTTATCTTAAAAATGATACAATACGATTTTAAAAAAACAAAGGGGTATTGATGAAAAAAATAATTTCAGCCATGGTATTAGGATTATATTTAACTACTACATCTATTTATGCAGATAATCAACAAAAACAGCAACAAGGAGTTGTAATTAATCTTGCTGGGAAACAGAGAATGCTTACTCAAAAGATGAGTAAAGAGGCTTTATTGGTTGCAAGAGGAATAAATGTAGAAAAAAATAAAGAAAATTTAAAAGCTACAATTGCACTTTTTGATAAGACTTTAAAAGGACTCCGTAATGGAGATAAAGATTTAGGTTTGCCTAAAACAACAGATAAAGAGATTTTAAAACAGTTAGATAATGTATCTAAATTATGGAAATCTTTTAAAGTAGATGTGGAAAATATAGCTATGGGGAAAATAGATAAATCAACATTAGAAGCTATAGATAAAAAAAATATTCCATTATTAGATAGTATGAATATTGCAGTAAATATGTATGAAAATAAGAGTAAAACCAAAATAGACCCTCAAATGGCAAAAACTATTAACTTAGCAGGAAGAGAGAGAATGTTGACTCAAAAAATGACAAAAGAGTTATTATTGATTGCTAATAGTCTAAAATCAGATGCTAATGAAAAAAGCTTAAAAAGTACGGGTGAGTTATTTAAAGATACATTAACTAATCTTATGATAAATAATAAAGATGCTATGAATGACCCAGAGATTGCTAAAAGATTATCTAATGTTAAAAAGTTATGGGATAAATATCAATATATTATTGCTAATACAGATTTATCTCAAAATGGAGAAAAAGAGTCCAGAGAAAAAGAGGATGAGATAAGTAAACAGATAACAAAAGAGTTATTGAGTATAGCTAATATAGTAGATTCTAAAACATATACTCAAAATTTAAAGAAAACAGGTGAACTATTTGATAAAACATTAACAGCTTTGATAAATGGTGATGCTGATTTAGGACTTGCTGGAACAAAGGATAAAGCTATTTTAAAACAGTTAGAAAAAGTAAAATCTCTTTGGAGTCAATATAAAGATATTATAGAAAATGCTGATATTTCAGAAGCAGGGCTAAAAAAAGCTATGGAGATAAATATTCCTTTATTACAAAATATGAATAAAGCTGTAAAAATGTATGAAGAGAGTGTAAAGTAAAATATAATTTAAGTTCTATAAAATATAGAACTTAAAATTTTATAAAATATATCTAGTAGTATCTTCGCTATCGACGACTTTATCTAGTTTCTCTTCTATGAGTTTTTCATCTACTATAACTTTTTCTCCAGCAAATTCATCGGCATTGAAACTAATATCTTCTACTATTTTTTCCATAATAGTATGGAGTCGTCTTGCTCCTATATCTTCTGTTTTTTCATTTGCCAAAGCTGAATAGTTAGCGATACTTCTAAGAGCCGTCTCTTCAAATATCAAATCAACACCCTCTACACTCATTAGTGCTTTGTACTGTTTGATTAGTGAGTTTTTAGGTTCAGTCAAAATTCTATATAGTGCTTCGGCATCTAGGCTATCAAGCTCTACTCTAAGTGGAAATCTACCTTGAAGTTCAGGGATGAGGTCACTAGGTTTACTTAGATGAAATGCACCAGCTGCAATAAAAAGTATATGGTCTGTTTTTACCATTCCTATTCTTGTTTGAACATTTGACCCTTCTACTATTGGAAGTAAATCTCTTTGAACCCCCTCTTTGCTTGGGTCTTGTCGTGAACTTGAGTTTGCAGGAACTGCAATTTTATCAATCTCATCTATAAATACAATTCCACCCTCTTGGATTTTTTTGATTGCTAAATCTTTGAGTTTCTCTTCATCAAATAGCTCATTACTAGCCTCTTGAGCTAGAATTTTTTTTGCCTCTTTGACTGTTACCTCTTTTTTCTTGCCTTTTTTATTGAGTCCACCTATTACTTTGATAATAGACTCTTGGACATTTGCCATCTCTGGAGGAACATTTCCAGCTGTTGATATATCTATAGTTGGTGCTGGTAGGTTAACCTCTATTTTTAGATGGTCAAGCTCTCCATTTTCAAATTTCTTTTGCATTCTAGCAAATGAGTTCTCATAATCTTTTAGTTTTGCTTCACTTGCTCCTGCTGGGAGTGGTGGTAAGAGTTTTTCTATAATTTTATTTTCTATATAGGCTTCTATTTTCTCTTGGTTTAGTTCATTTTGCTCTTCTCTAACAAGTGCTAATGAGTTGGCTGCCAAGTCTCTTATCATAGACTCTACATCTCTACCTACAAAACCAACTTCTGTATATTTACTAGCCTCTACTTTAACAAAAGGCAGTCTCATCATAGTTGATAATCTTCTAGCTATTTCTGTTTTACCAACACCTGTACTTCCTATCATAAGGATATTTTTAGGCATTATATCTTTTTGTAAATCTTCATCTAGTTGTAATCTTCTATAACGATTTCTTAATGCTACTGCTATTGTTTTTTTGGCATTTTGTTGACCGATGACATATTTATCCAAAAATGAAACAATCTCTTTTGGTGTGAGATTGGTTGATACTGTATTACTCAATTAAAGCTCCAATATTTTGATATTTGTATTTGTATATATGCAGAGTTCACCTGCAATTTTTAGGCTTTCTAAAACCAAATCTTTTGCTGACATATTAGCATGTTTATCTAATGCTCTAGCTGCTGAAATAGCATAGTTTCCTCCACTTCCTATAGAGGCTAGTTTACCATCTTCTGGTTCAACTACATCACCAGTTCCAGATAGTATAAATATATGTTTTTTATTTAGAACTAACATCATAGCCTCTAGTTGTCTGAGGTGTTTATCTTTTCTCCACATTTTTGAAAACTCTATAACTGATTTAAGCAAATCACCCTTTTTATCATTTAAAATAGTCTCAAACATATCAAAAAGATTAAAAGCATCAGCAGTACTACCTGCAAAACCTGCTAATATCTCTCCATGATAGAGTGTACGAATTTTCGTGGCATTTCCTTTTAATATAGTATTACCAAATGTAACCTGTCCATCTCCACCAATTACGGCACTATCTTTTCCTTTGTATGCTAGGATTGTTGTTGCATCAAACACTAGTTACTCTCCTAACACTTCTAATTTAACAGAAGCATGAATTCCATGACCTAGTTTTATATCTATAGTAAATACTCCAGTACTTTTTATAGGTTTTTTTAGTTCTATATGTTTTTTGTCTATTTCAATTTTGAGCTGTTCTTTTATAGCTTTAGATATATCCTCTTTTTTAACTGAACCTTGTATTCCAACTGGTGCTAATTTTTTGGTTATAGTTATTTTACTATCTTCTAAGATTTTTTTCTCTTTGTTAAATCTCTCTATCTCCTCTTTTAGCTCTTTTTCTATTTTCTCTTGCTCTGCTTTCCAGTTAGCTACTACATCAGGAGTTGCTAGTTTTGCAAAACCTTTAGCAATTAAAAAGTTTTGACCATAGCCATCTTTGACATCTTTGATTTCACCTTTTTTTCCTAAACTTTTTACATCTTTTATCAGTAATACTTTCATATTTCTTTCCTTTTTAAAAAATTATTCTTTTTTTGTAATTTATAATTTTAGCAAGTTTTGTTTAGAGATGGGATATAATAGTAATATTAATTATTTTATTTTTAACAGAAAATGTTATTTATAATTAATTAATATTATTATATAATAGACATTATGAAAAAAATATTCAATTATCTAACAAGAAAAAACTATTCACCAAATGTTAAGATAGTAGTAACTAAAGAGTTATACCGTTTTGTGCCTAAAATAGTTGTGATTATAGCTATTTTATCTACTCTATTTTTATATGTATTTTATTCATCTATTCAAGATAAAATTATATTATTTTTGTGGTTTAGTGCAGTAAATTTATTAAATTTAATAAGAGTATATGATTATATTTTATATAAAAGAGGTGTTATAAAAAAGGGGCAAAGTTGGTATGATAGTTTTTATATAAAAGCTTTGACAAATGCTTTTTTATGGGCTTTGACCTCTATACTCTTTTTATATCAAGTTGATTATAATCATCAGCTTATAATGATAATATTTTTAGTAGGATTTGCAGGTGGAGTATCTGGATTTTTATTTGATTTTCGTATAGCTTTTCCATTTATTACTATTTTATTTTTACCATTAATGATAGTTTTGTTTTTTATAGATATACCTCATGTAATAATATTAGAACTGCTTGTAGGAATATTTTTTGTACTTTTGATTGTTTCTAGTCGTCATCTTAATAGACTTTTTTATGAAACATCTAAAAATATAGAGAGGTATAATAAAGCAAAAAGAAGACTAGATATAAAAAAGAAAAAGTTATCATCTCTGCTTGAACAAGCACCAATAGGTATATTTTATTATGATACTCAGCTTAGAATTATTAAATATAATAAGCTTTTTCATCAAATATTTGGATTGGAAACCAATTTAAAAGGTTTTCATCTGGATAATTTAAGTGATAAAAGAGGTGTAGAGGTTATTAAAAGTGTATTAAAAGAGAAATCAACCAAAAAATATATGGGGTCATATAACTTTACTTTTCAAAATAGAGTAATGTGGGCAGAACTTACATGTTCTAGTTTATTAGATGAGAATGATAATATTATAGGTGGAATAGGTATAGTAGAAGACAAAACAAAAGAGCATCAAACTAATGAAAAAATCAATTATATATCTCTACATGACTCTTTAACAGGTCTGCCAAATAGAAGATATTACAAAGAGTTTATGTCCAATCTTATAAAAGATGAGCGAAATCAGACTCATTTTTCTATACTATTTTATATGGATTTAAATCATTTTAAACAGATTAATGATACTTTTGGACACTCTGTTGGAGATGGATTGTTGATGGAGGTATCTAGGAGATTTAAATCACTAGATATAGAGAATAAACATCTAAGCCGACTTGGTGGAGATGAGTTTATTTTGGCTATACCTTTTGTCTCTACAGATGAGTTATATACTAGAGATTATGCTAAAAAAATTGCAAATCGTATTAAAGAGCTTTTTATAAATGTATTTGAAATAGATGGACTCAATCTATATATGACTACGAGTATTGGTATAGTGCTTATTGAACCAAAAACAGATAATATAGATACTATTATTAGACATGCTGATATGGCGATGTATCAAACTAAAAGAGATGGACAAAATAATATTCGTTTTTATGACCATACGCTAGATTTGGAGAGGCAAGAGTTAACAGCACTACAACAAGATTTAAATCATGCTATAGATAATGGTGAATTGGAGTTGTATTATCAGCCTATTGTTAATATCAAAGATGATAAACTTAATGCTGTAGAGGCACTTATTAGATGGAACCATCCTAGAAAAGGTTTGATTATGCCTGATAAATTTATACCTATGGCAACAGAATCTGGACTTATCAATAGAGTAGGTTGGTGGGTAGCAAATGAGGTTTGCCGACAATTATCTATTTGGCAGGATAAAGATTTAATCAATTTTGAGTATATTGCTATTAATATCAATGCAAGACAGCTTCATGAGATAGATTTTGCAAAACATGTAGAGAGCTGTATAGTTAAATATAATATAGACCCATCATTAATAAAATTAGAGGTAACAGAAACAACACTTATAGATAGTTTTACCAAAACTCAACAGATTATTAAAGATTTAAAAAATATTGGTGTAGAGTGTAATATAGATGATTTTGGAACAGGTTATTCATCTCTATCATATCTTAAAAAATTGTCATTTAAAGTTCTCAAAATAGATAGAGTATTTATTAATGAGGTTTTATTAAATGAAGATGATTTAGAGTTAGTCAAAAGTATTATAGGAATAGGAAAACAGTTTAATTATAAAGTAATAGTAGAAGGAATTGAGACTCAAGAGCAACGCAAAAAAATATTAGAAATAGATGATGCTGTTTCATATCAAGGATTTTTGTGTAGTAAAGCTATTCCTACAAAAGAGTTTGAGGATAAATTTTTACTAAAAAATTAAAAAAATAGATATAATACTAAAAAAAATTCTAAAATTTAACAAGGCTTTGAGTATTGGCACTTATTAATCTATTTAATATCGATAAAAATTATGATGTAAAACAGCTACTAAAGGGGGTTGATTTTACTCTCAATGAGGGTGAGAGAGTAGCTATAGTTGGGCAGAATGGTTGTGGTAAATCAACTTTGATGAAAATTATATCAGGAGAGGTTCAAGCTGATAATGGTCGTAGAGTTATAGATAAAAAAATTATTATAGATACACTAGACCAAAATCCAAAATTTGATGAGACTTTAAATGTTCGTGATGCTATAGAAAATGAATTAGTGGAGATAAAAAAAGCCAAATCAAGATATGATGAACTTTCAAAATTGATTGAGATTGACTATAATAATAAAGAGTTAATAGAAGAACATGCTAAAGTGGTAAACTATTTAGACCATCATAATGCTTGGAATTTAGATGATAAAATAGAGAGAATACTTCAAGAGTTCAAATTAAAAGAGTATGAGTATCGTAATGTTACTACTCTATCAGGTGGAGAACAGAGGAGAGTTGCTTTGGCTTCTCTTATTCTTAAAAAGCCTGATATTTTATTGCTTGATGAACCTACAAACCATCTTGATGTATATATGGTTGAGTTTCTTGAAGAGATATTAATAAAAGAGAAATTTACGCTACTACTTATATCTCATGATAGACACTTTATTAATACAATTGCCACTCGTATTGTAGAGATAGAAAATATGAATATAGTTTCATATAATGGTGGATATGACCAGTTTTTAGTCAAAAAAGAGCAGAGAATGCAAAGCATGAAAAAAGAGCATGAAAATCTACTGCGATTTCTAAAGAAAGAAGAGGAGTGGCTTAGTCGAGGGGTAAAAGCAAGGCTTACGAGAAATCAAGGAAGAAAAAAAAGAGTTTTTGAACTTAGAGAAAAAGCCAAAAAAGACCCAACTCTCATTAGGAAAATGATGATAGAACTAGAGAGAGAAAAGAAAAGTTTTAATTCAGAAGGTTCTATATCTAAAAAAAAGATGTTATTTGATATAGAAAATCTCAATTACTCCATAGCTGGAAAGAAGCTTATAGAAAATTTTACCAATAGAATACTTCAAAGAGATAAAATTGCTATAGTAGGACATAATGGTTCAGGAAAATCAACACTTTTAAAGTTATTATTAGGAAGATTAAAACCAGATAGTGGAACTATAAAAAGAGGTGAGTTTGATATAGGATATTTTGACCAGCATAGAGAGATGTTAAATGATGATAAAACTATTGTAGAGACATTTTTACCAAAAGGTGGAGATAGAATTCAGTTAGATAATGGAAAATCTATGCACATATATGCTTATTTAAAAAGTTTTCTTTTCCCTGAAGAGTATCTTCAAAAAAAGATAGGTTATCTAAGTGGTGGAGAGAAAAATCGTATAGCTTTAGCTCTACTTTTTACTAAAAAAGTTGATTGTTTAATACTAGATGAACCGACAAATGACCTTGATATTCAGACTATTAATATATTAGAAGAGAAATTAATCAATTTTCAAGGAGCATTGATATTCGTAAGTCATGATAGGTATTTTATTGATAAAATTGCGTCTAAATTATTAATTTTTAAAGGTAATGGTATAGTAGAAGAGTCTTTTCAAAATTATAGTGAATATCTATCTATAGAGAAAAATATAAATGAACTTTATGAGATGGAAGTTGAGGTAAAAAAAGAGACTAATAAACCAAAAGAGGTAAGCTCAAAAAATAAAAAAAGAACAAAATTAAGCTATAAAGACCAAAGAGACTTAGAGCAACTACCAGCTGTTATAGAGGAGTTAGAAGAAAAAATAGAAGATATAAATAGATGTCTATATGACCCAAAATGTTATGAAGAGAGAGGATTGGTAACTGTAGCAGATGAGTTAAAAAAGTTAGAAGAGGAGTATGAAAAAGTTAGTGATAGGTACTTAGAAGTACTTGAAATGTATGAAGAGCTAGAGTCATAAAATAAATTTAAACTTAAATTGTTTGAATAAAAGTAACCAAAAATAACTTTAAACACAAAAAAATTTTTAATATTTAAAATTTAAGTTTTTTTTAATAAATTTAAAAAATTACTTCTTTTTATAGAAAATATTTGCTATAATTTTTATGTGAGAGCCTCATTCCCTAACTCCCCCTTATTTCCCCTTGGGGCTCTCCATTGATAACCTTTTCATCATAATTTTCCCTTTTTTTAATTAAAAATTTAAAGGTTATCATACTACAATATTGAATATCGTTATAATTACAAAGGGGATAATATTAAACTATTTACAGATGAGCCACTTATTCAAATTATAGAGTGGATGGAAAAAGAACTTAAAGAAAAAAATCATATAAAGTTTAGAGTAATAAATCCAGATGTAGCTATAACTCTATTTAGTGGAGAAAAGATAACTATAAAAGATAGAGTATATCTATATAGAGGATATAAATCATGGATAAATTTAGCAGAATTATTATATTGTCGTATATTAACTCCTATTAAAATAGATGATACGCTTATAGAGCTTACTTTTATAAAATTAGATACCAAAAACTCATTTCATAATTCAAATATAAAAGATAAAACAGAAAAATATGGTATTCAATCAAAATTTTTTGCTATAAATAAAAATGAAGAGCCAACCTTTTTGTTAGCGTATAAGAGAGCATTGAGTGCTGTTAAAATAGATAATAGAACAGATATATTAAATTTGGGAATAAATAGAGGAGATGAGTTTGAACTTATTTCAAATATAAACAAAAATAGATTAGTAGGTATAGACCACTCCAAAAGTGCTTTAGAGGTAGCTAAAAAGCGTTTTTATTCCAAAGAGTATATATTTATAAATGAAGATATAAATAGTATAGATAGATTAAATTTAGGTAAATTTGATTTAATTATATCTATAGGGACTTTACAGAGTCCTAATATTAATTTTAAACCATTTTTTATGTCATTGGTTCAAAATCATCTTATGTATAATGGAGCAGTTATTTTAGGTTTTCCAAATAGTAGATGGATTGATACAGAACTAATATATGGAGCAAAAGCACCAAACTATTCATACTCTGAGATGTCATTAGTTTTTAATGATGTAATATTTTGCAAAAAATATCTACAGCAAAAAAAATTTAGAGTTACTCTTACAGGTAGAGAGTATATTTTTTTAACTGCTACAAAAATTAAAAATTAATTTTTATAAGTATAATATACTTTGCTTAACAAATTTTAGATAAAATTACAAAAATTAATAATTGGATAAAATATATAATGGATTATTTACAGATACAAGGTGGTAAAAAACTACACGGCTCTATAACTATATCGGGTGCAAAAAATTCGGCACTTCCTATTATCGCAGCAACAATATTATCAGATAAACCAGTCAAACTTACTAATCTACCAGATGTTGTTGATATTAGAACACTACTTAAACTATTAGTAATGTTAGGAGGAGAGGTAGAACATAATGGTACAGTAGCTTTAATTAATAACAAAAATATCAATTCTACCAAAGCAGTATATGAGATAGTATCTCAAATGCGTGCATCTATTTTGGTTTTAGGACCACTTTTGGCTAGATTTGGTGAGTGTGAGGTTAGTTTACCAGGTGGTTGTGCTATTGGTCAAAGACCTATTGATTTGCACCTAAGAGCATTGGAGGCTATGGGAGCAAATATTGAAATCAAAGGAGGATATGTCAGAGCAGAGGCACCAAATGGTCTAAAAGGTGCAAAGATAGTATTTGATAAAATTACAGTAGGTGGTACAGAAAATATTGTAATGGCAGCAACTCTAGCTCATGGTACAACTACTATTATTAATTCAGCAAAAGAGCCAGAGATAGTACAGTTATGTGAAATGATACGGGATGCAGGAGTAGAAATTGATGGTATAGGGACTAGTACTATTACTATAAAAGGAACAGCTCAAAAACCATTAAAATTCCAAGATACAGAGATTATCCCTGATAGAATAGAAGCAGGTACATATCTATGTGCAGGTGCAATTACCAATTCATCTATTACTATAAAAAAAGTAAATGCAGTTCATATTCAATCATCTCTTGATAAATTGGAATCAATGGGATGTAGTTTTGATATAAAAGGTGATGAGATAACAATATATCCAACCAATAGATTGAGACCTATTAATATAGTTACTACAGAATATCCTGGATTTCCTACAGATATGCAGGCACAGTTTATGGCAGTAGCGACTATGGCAATAGGTGATAGTTTAATAGAAGAGAGACTATTTGAAAATAGATTTATGCATGTGAGTGAGCTTAATAGATTGGGTTCTGATATTTGGCTCAAAGGAAATGTAGCTGCTGTTCGACCAGTAGCACAATTATATGGAGCTGATGTAATGGCAACAGACCTTAGAGCTAGTTCAGCACTAGTTTTAGCAGGACTTGTAGCTAATGGAGTAACCAATATTCACAGAATATATCATTTAGATAGAGGATATGATAATTTGGAGGGAAAACTATTGGCTCTTGGAGCTGATATTAAAAGGCTTAGTCATTAATCTCCATACTCTCTTAAAAAAAGAGGGTTTGGAGTGTTTTCTATTATAATTATTTATCTCTTTATCTAATAGTTTTTCAATATGGCTTTTAGCATTTTTTATTTTTCTAGGAGTAAAATTAATCTGCATCTAAAATTCTCTCTATTTCATACATAGCATCTTCATTTTTAAGTCTAAATTTAATCTCTATTCTTCTTGAAGCTTCTTTATCTTCTATACCATTTACTTTGATAGGGTCAAGATAAGAACGACCACTTGCGACTAGTTTGGTTTTGATATTATGTTTTTTGATATAGTTTAGAGTTAGTAGATAATTCATAACAGCATAAGCTCTTTTTTGAGATAGATTTAGGTTATATAGATAGCTACCATCACTATCTGTATGACCCTCTATAATAATTTTATCTAAATGGTCAGCTATATTTTTATTGGATATAAGAGCATTAACATAGTTAATAAAACTTGATTTAAGTTCTGCTTTTGCTCCTTCTTTGAGTATGGCTGAACCTTTATCAAATAGGATATTTGAAGATAGTCTTAGACTTCCACTTTTTTTATCTATATTTATATTTTTACCTAGTGCTTTTTTGAGTTCTGCTATTACTTTGAGTTTTATTCCTGTTAGGGATTTGATTTTTGCTTTTTGTGCTTGAAGTTTTGCTAGTAATTCATCATATTTTGTCTGTTTATTATCTAAAGCTTTTAATAAATCCAATAATTTTTTATCATTTAATTTTAGTTTTTCTTCCTGTTTCGTTAGATTATTTGATAGTAATAGAACTCTATTTTTATAATTTTCTAGTTCTATTTTTTGATTTTGTATAGAGCTATTATACTCATTTGTTAGGTTTTGTAGTATTACTATTTTATTGGAATAGTTATCTATTTTGCTATTTTGTGCTAATAAAAGTTGATTTAGTTTTTCTATTTCATTATCTCTTAGTTCTAAAGTTTTGGCTGATACTATTAGCTTTTCATTTGTCTGTTCAAGTTTTTCTTCTCTTTGTGCCAATAAATTTTTGAGTTTTTTAATCTCTTCATCTTTAATATGGATAATTTCTGATTTTTTTTCTAAATTATTTGATTGTTTTTCCAATACTTCTGTTTGATTTTTAAGTATTGACTCTTTTGTTTTTAGAGAGTTTTTTAGTATAGATGATTTAACAATAATTGCACCAATAAGAAGTATAAATACAAATAGTAAACCAGCCATTAAATCTGCATAAGAAATCCAAAAGTTACTATCACTGTTGTTATTTTTTCTATTAAACATTGTTTGACTACACTATTTTATTTGAAATCTCATTGTGATATTTTGAGATAGTCTCTTGTAAGACTCTATTTTGTTCGCTTATACTAGTAGCGAAATTTCCTAGTTTGATTATAATATCGCTTAATTCATCATCAATTTTATGGAAAGTGATATTAAGAGTATTTTCTAAAGAGTTATCAAACTTTTCTATTGAGTTATTGAGTCTCTCTGTTGTATCTATAAATTTTTGTAGATTTGACTCTATATTTTGAGTAGCTGTTAGAGCATTTTTGGAGTGGTGTATTTGAGATAGAGTATCTTTTAATTCAGAAGATACCATTTTGAGATGAGTTGTAATATTGGTGAAATTTTTATTGGTTTCATCCATAATAACTTTGAAATTTTCTAAATGTTTCTCATTTAATGTCTGTATAAACTCTAAATTAAATGTATCTTTTAGAGCTTTTAGCATCTTTTGGTCTCTCATCTCATGTTGCATATGTTCGTGTCTTTTTAGTTCACTATCTGTCCAGATAAACTCTCTATACATATTTTCCAGTTGATGTTTATCTCTATCTGCTTTTGATAGACCTCTTTTTTCAAAATAGTTCCATATAATAGATAGAAATATACCATAAATAGAAGCATAAAAGGCAGTACCGATACCACTTAATAGTAATGAAATTTCATTATCCAAAGCTTCACTATTTTTGATAGAAAAATCAGGCATAGAGATAGCAATAGCAGTAAAAGTCCCCAAAATACCAAGCATAGGGAAAAAAGACGGTGCTACAGAGGCGAAATTATCATTACGAAAAGTTTTGTAATACTCATCTACATAATCCGATATATTTATAGTAGATTTTGTTTTATTCCCAATAGTTAGTGAGTTATTTTGTATGCTTTTTTGTAACTCTTGTTGTAGATTATAGTAGTTGTTACGCATTTTGCATATAACAAAATTTGCATTATGTTGAATAAATAGTAGATAGATAATATATATAGTAGATATAATAGCTACAGAGTGTGTATCAACTTTTAGTGAGATTATATGCAGGTATCCTAGTACTATTCCTATCAAAAAAAGAGTAGGTAAAAAGGCTATAACTATATAGTTTAAAAAGCATGGTGAATTTGAATTTTTATTTTGCATTATTTGACTCTTATATCATATTAATTTGATAATATATTATCATAATATAATTAATCAACTATTAATAGTGTGTGATATAATACAAAGTTTATGAATTAAAAAAAGGAAAAAAATGAAATATTATGAACTGACATGCACAGCATACTTAAAAAGAGATATAACATTTAAAGATAGTTTTGAAAAGATAGCTAAATATATTAGTTATTCAATGGCACAAATCAAAAAATTTGAGCAACTTCATAATCAAAATAGTTTTAAATATTATACTTTTAGTAATTTTACACCTATACAAAAGGACAAAATTTATAAAAGGGGTAATAACTATCAATTTAAAATTCGTTCATTAGATGAGGAGTTTATTGATAGATTAGAGCAGACTCTTAGAGAAAATATTAATAATCCAAATTTTTTAGTAGTTATTGCTTCTAAAAAAATAGTTAAACAATTTTTTATATCAGAACTATATTCTATTACACCAGTAATTGTAAGTGTAGAAAATGGTAGATTTTGGACAATGGAACAAGACGGAGACATAGTAAAATTATATAACCAACTCCACTCTAACCTAGAGAAAAAGTACAAAGCATTTTATAATACAGATTTAAAAGCCCAAGATAATTTTATACAACTTTTGGAGTTAAAAAACCAAAAACCACAAACTATATGGACAAGTAAAAATGGTAAAAGTTTTCGATTTTTTGGTAATAAATTCAAAATAGTTCCTAGAGAAGATAAGATTAGTCAAAAGTTAGCTTTTATAGCTTTGGCTTGTGGTTTAGGCGAGAAGAATAGTTTTGGGGGTGGGTTTTTGGTTGGAAATAACAATTAGGAGAAAAAAATATGTATGATATTGAGAAAAAGAGAGAAGAGATAGTTAAAAAAAACTATGAGTTATTAAATGAGTTTAAAATATTTTTAGAAGAACAAGGGTTGAGTAAAAAGACTATTATAAAACATTTAAACAATATGAATTTTTATTTCAATAAATATTTAATATATTATGCTATGTATGATAATGAAAATGGAGAAACTGTAATAGCTAATGCGATAGATGGTGTCAATATAGATTTTATTGATGAATTTTTGGGTAATTTTTTTATTAGAAAAGTGTTATGGTCAAATGAAAATGCTGTAAAATCAAATATTACTTCATTTAAAAGATTTATAAAATTTTTGCATACTAAAGGATTGATTATGGATTTAGATTTTGAGATATTAAAAGAGAATATAAAAGATTTAAAAGATGATTGGATACGAAAAGTAAATCTTTATAATGACCCTAATACTAATTTTGAAGATATTATGTATGAATTTGATTGAGAAAAGATAAACTATTTTTAATAGAC
>Ga0256828_1000355_pt1 | contig 31548 bp, 30 predicted proteins | sample CV88metaG_FD_185993 | JGI IMG/M metagenome (GOLD analysis project Ga0256828, IMG submission 185993) | Hydrothermal vent microbial communities from East Pacific Rise, Pacific Ocean - CV88 | ecosystem: Environmental > Aquatic > Marine > Hydrothermal vents | place: Pacific Ocean: East Pacific Rise...
CTGAGATGGGTGCTGCGTGTGTTGCGTCGGCAGGTAAGGGTGTATTTACTGGTACTGCTGCGGCTATGACTGTTTATCCTGTTGTTCCAGATTTTGAAACATATCCGGGAACTGGACGTGATACAGATTATACATTTGGTGAGGTTGGTCTTGCAGGACACTGGATTAAACATATTCTGCATCACCTCTTTATCTATAAAGCTAAACTCAATCCAGGCTGGACACTGATTCCAGAGTAAAAAAGAAAAGGAGATATTATGAAACAAGAGAGAAAAGTAGTTCCTGAAGAAGCGAACTTTGCAAAGAATGACCACTATAAACTAACAATGATCCCTGGATCATTTGCAAGAAAATTACGTACATGTGTAATTTTTCAATTTATTAGATTTGTAATCATTAATCTTAAAATGATTGTTGTAGTTGGTAAAAGTCACTAACAATTTATGAGTTTTGAGTTCTTCTCAAAACTCAAACTTTAAAGGTGTTTAATGGTAAAAAAAATTATTCAATATCCACAATCTTTGGGATTGGCTTATGCTATAGATGTAAGAGTATTTGATGAAACATTGTTTTCCCTGATAGATGATCTTCGTGATACTATCATGGAAAATAATTTAGAAGGCTTGAGTGCATTTCAGATTGGAAATTATTATAATGTTGTTGTTATTAAGCAAGATGACAACACTTTTCTTGAGATGATTAATCCTCGGCTTATCTCTTATGAGGGGCATAGAACGGCAGAAGAGATGACAGCCTATTACCCTGGTAAAAAAGCTATTACACAGCGCTATAATACTATAACTGTCGTGTATCAAGATAGGTTTGGATCTGATCAATCTCTCTTGGTCAGTGGTGATCTAGCTATTGTAATTCAAAGAAAAATCGATTATACTTTTGGAGCGACATTTATTCATAAGATGTCAAAAGAAGAGAGAGATATATTTGAAAAAAATCTTGAACGAAAAGAGAAATCGTGGTTGAGAAAACTCCTGCCCTTATAAAACAACAAAAACTTTTTAAAGAATCTAAAGAGCTTATTTTAAAGCAGTGGGTATCTTATGACTCTCCAAAAGAGATTTTAAAACTTCATAATATTGATGAAAAACATTTTTTAGAGAAGTATGCAAGTGGTGTATTTGATTACTTTATGGATGTGATTGCTGGAGAAGTTGAAGTAGGAAACTGTCCTGTGATGCAAGATCTTTTAGCATACTTAAAGTTTCGTGAAATAGGTGCTGATGAACTTTTTGAGATATGTAGTCATTTTCGACGTTCTATGGTCGATGTCTCTTATGATGCAGGTATGAATTCAAAAGAGCTTTTTGATGAGATATCCTATATCTACGATAAAAACTTTCGTGGTATTTTAAAATTTTATACCGATACTATTTTTCAAAAGCTTATTGATGCGAGGCAAGAGGCCATTCTTGCGGGACAGGCTAAAGAGTACTTTTTATCGAGTATGTCTCATGAAATCCGTACACCTTTAAATGCAATATTAGGCTTTGTGAAGCTTTTAATTGATGAAAACCTTTCTAAAAAACAGCGCAATTATTTAGAGATTATATTAAGCAGTGGTGAAAACTTATTGAGCATCATTAATGATATTTTAGATTTTTCAAAACTAAGAAGTGGCGAGTTTACAATCGAGCCAAAGATCTTTTCTCTGCATGATGAACTGAGTCATACGATGGAGCTTTTTGTTGCAAGTGCAAATGCTAAAGATATAACAATTACCTCATTTATAAATCCAAAAATACCTCGCGAGCTCTATGGAGATGCCTTACGTATTAAACAGATCATATCAAATTTTATAAGTAATGCGATTAAATTTACACCAAATGGGGGTGTGATTGAAGTTGAAGCAGATTATAAAGATGGCATACTGAAAATATCAGTGAGTGATAATGGTATTGGTATAGATGTGGCTGATCTAAAAAAGGTATTTACAGCTTTTGCACAAACACATTATATTGAAAACAGTAATATTGAGGGAACAGGGCTTGGACTCTCTATCTCTTATCAGTTAGCAGAACTGATGAATGGAAAAGTTGAAGTTGCTTCAGTGCTCGGGTGTGGAAGTACATTCTGGATGGAGATTCCTATTGAAGCACGCTCTACAGAGCATAAAATAATTGATAATATTCAAGATTTTCAAAAATTAAAGATGGTTCTGTATGCTAAGGAGAAAAAACTTACGTTTAAACATGAGTCATTTATTAAATACGCTAAGATGTTTGATATTAATGTTTTAGTAGTTGACTCACTTGAAGAGGAGTGTGATATCTGTATCTTTGTACATGAAGAGATAGATAGTGAGTTGAAAAAAGAGCTTCTGCTCTCCTCTAAAAAATTTATAGCATTGATGAGTCGTGAGTATGATATTTATGATAAATATGAACATATCAACAGTATCTGTTTTCCTCTTTATTGCTCAAAGATTCACATGGCTTTTAATGAGCTGTTAAACCCTGAAGCGCATGCAGAGTATGATAAAAAAGTATTGCCAAAATTTAAAGGACATATCTTAATTGCCGAAGATAATGAAGCTAATCAGGAACTCATTCAGATTATACTTGCTAAATATGGGCTTACTTTTGATCTTGCTACAAATGGACTTGAAGCGTATGAAATGTATAAAACGAACTCTTATGATCTGATTTTAATGGATGAACAGATGCCTGTTATGGATGGTATAGAGTCAGTGAAAAAGATTATAGAGTATGAAGAGAGTCATGGTGTTGCACATACTCCTATCTCTGCTTTGACGGCAAATGTTATTAAAGGGGCTAAAGAGAGAGGTCTTTTAATAGGTTTTGATGCTTTTCTTGGAAAACCTATAGTGATGAAAGAGCTAGAGAGAATATTTTTCTCATATCTTAAAGTTGATGGATCCATTCAAAAGCAGGAGAGAGCTCCTTTAATTCAGAGTAGTGATAGTAGCTCCTCTATTGAAGGTCTTGATGTAGAGATGTTACGTAAAGAGCTCATGCTTAGTGAAGATGAATTGGTTCTTTTGTTGACACTTTTTTTGAAAAAAATGAAAAAAACACTGCCTGAACTTCAAAAAGCGATAGAGGCACAAGATTATAAAACCATTGCACTCAAATCACATAGCATTAAAGGTTCAAGTGGTAATTTTCGTATTGAAGAATTACTAAAAGATTCTGCTGAGATGGAAGAGAGGGCAAAGCATGAAGACCAGGAGTATGATTATGATGCAACTCTACAGAGAATAGAGCAAAAAATTGCATCCATAAAGGTGCATTAACGCTACTCTTCTATGTAGTACCCAATGCCTGAAGCATTTTTTATAATATCAGTTTCGAGTTTACTTCTTAAACGCCACACAAGTGTACGAACACTATTTTCTGTAGCCCCATGTTCATCCCAAACATAGTTCATCGCTTGTTCAAAACTTACGACAAGTCCTAGTTGTGCAACTAAAAGACGTAAAAAGGCATTCTCTTTTTTTGTAAGTTTTATCTTTTTACCTTTGTAAAATGTTTCACAGATACTGATGTCAAGATGATAATCTTTACCAAAAGGGACAATCGGTTTATCTGAAACTCTTTTAGAGTAGAGAAGTTTTTCAAGGTTAAGTTTATCTACTTTAAGAGAGTTGATATCCTCTTTTCTTTCGTTTTCCATTTGGTACTTAAAGAGTGCCATCTGTATAGTTGCGTGAAGAGAATTTGGATCAAATGGTTTTACTATATAGCCATAAGGTTCTGTCTGTTTTGCTTGAGCAATAATGTCATCATCACTATACGAAGTGAGATATATGAAAGGAATATCATATTTTTCTTTAATAACTTTTGCAAGTTCTATACCATCATTGCTCTCTTGAAGAGATATATCAATAATAACGACATCAGGAGAGTGTATTGCAATTTTACTTTTTGCCTGAGGTGCATTATCGCAAACTGCGATGACACTATAACCATGCTTTTGCAAAGACATATTTAAATTTAGTGAGGTTATCTCATCATCTTCTACGATTATTATTTTATGTTTTTCCATTATTCTTTCCTATATCAAAAAAATATGACTATTTTGTGATAAATATGTTTATGATTATAAGATAACTATTTGTTATTTACAATAGTTGACTGTAAATAATTATATTTTTGTTACAAAATGATACTAATTTGACTTAATTAGTGTAAAATTCAATTTCAATTCTGATAAAAAAAGGGTATCTATGTCATATTTTGTTTATATGGTCCAATGCAGTGATAAGACACTCTATACCGGCATAACAACAGATATAAACAGAAGAATAGAAGAACATAACAGCTCTTCAAAAGGTGCAAAATATACCAAAGTAAGACGACCTGTTCATTTGGTCTATGAAGAGTGTTATGAAGATAGAAGTAGTGCATCTAAGAGAGAGTTTGTTCTCAAAAAACTCACTCGTCAAGAAAAATTAAATTTGATAAATAAAGAGAAAAAATGAAAAAGTTTTTATTACTATTCTTATCTATTGTCGTGGTGACTTTGTCTGCAAAAATAGATACATTACCAAAACTTCAGTTAAATCCATTGACGCCAAAAGATACGTGTTATTGTGTAAATTCCCTCTCTTGAAAGTTTCAAAAAGCTCATAAGAGCGAGTTGAAAAAAGCATACTTTGGAGGTGGCTGTTTTTGGGGTGTAGAGTACTATCTTGAGAAGCAAAAAGGTGTGAAAGATGTTGTCTCAGGGTATATGGGTGGAGAGATGAAAAATCCTACATATTGGGATGTTTCACATACAAACAGTGGATATTCAGAGATAGTCTGTGTAACTTACGATCCATCCATAGTAACTTATGAAGAGCTGGCAAAGCTCTTTTTTGAGATACATGATCCAACACAAACAGATGGGCAGGGGCCTGATATTGGCGAGCAGTATAAATCTGTGATTTTTGTCTCTAATGATAAAGAGAGAAAAACTGTAGAGAAGTTAATAAAGATTTTGGAAGCTAAAGGCTACAAAGTGGCAACGAAGATTAGAGAGAAAAAAGTCTTTTATAAAGCTGAAGCGTATCATCAAAATCATTATGAAAGAAAAGGGACAAAACCTTATTGTCATAGCTATGTAAAAAGATTTTAAGCCGAGATAGCGACCTCTTTATATGTTTGTAATCCTTGAATCTGAGTCTGTTGCTCTTTTGCTAACTCCTGCTGCGCTTTCATCTCCATAATCTTTGCACTTGACGCAACAGCAAAATCTTGTCCGGAAGGATTTGCTGGTGCCATAGCAGCAGCTTCAATCTGTCTGGCATTCGCGATGGTCTCTTGCGGTGTAGCACCCTCTTTTGTGGAGATAGAGACCTCTCCGCCAATGGCATACATCTGACCATCAGGACCTTTTTCGTAGGTATAAGAGGCACCACCTGTCATTCCACCACCAGCGGCTTGATGTGCGGCTTCATGAGCTCTTACTTCACAGTCTCTTGCTTGTAACTCTTTGAGTACAATTTTTTCATCATCACTCAGTTGGTTTTGGTCTTGAGATTGTGTCTCTTTCTCTTGAGTACTCTTTTGCTCTTGAGAAGTAGAGTCATCAGATTTTACTCTTGTGTAATAATTCTGAGAAATTTGGTCAGATTGCGTAGAACTTATTTGCATAATCTAAATTATAGCACTACTTGGGTATGATTTCAATATGATTAAATATAAATTAGAAGATGAATATATAGAACTCTACAAACTGCTAAAGGTTTTAGATCTGGTTGATAGTGGCGGACAGGCGAAGATGCTTGTTGCAGAAGGTTATGTCTCACGCAACGGTGAGACTGAAACACGTAAACGTGCAAAGATTAGAGCAGGTGAAGTCTTAGTTGTCGGAGATGATGTAACCATCGAGATTGAGTAGCTAAATATATTTGAATAATAAACTTTTTTGTAGTACAATACAAAATATATATTATTTAATTAGTATTGGAATAAAGAAATGATAAAACAACTTCAATTACTCTCAAATCAAATTTTAGCTCAGAAAGTTCCTGAATATAAAAGATTTTTATTTGAAAAAATCGACTTTAACGAACGACTCATTGGAATACTTGGCTCTCGAGGGGTTGGTAAAACTACTCTGCTACTTCAATACTTACATACAATTTTTAAAGAAAAAAAGACACTTTATATTATGGCAGATCATCCAGTGGTGGCAGAGCTTGGACTTTTCGCTATTGCTGATGAGTTCCAAAAAAAAGGTGGAGAGATTTTAATTATTGATGAAATTCATAAAATTAAAAACTTTGAGATTGACCTCAAACTGATTTATGATAGTTTTTTTGCTTTAAATGTTTTATTTACTGGTTCAAATGCAGTTGCCATAGATAATGCTAAAGCTGATCTAAGCAGACGTGCCGTAGTACATAGACTTCCTGTTCTTTCCTTTAGAGAGTTTTTGGAGCTTGAAACAAATGAAAAATTTGAACCAATAGCTTTAGAAAATATCGTTAATAACCATACATCCTACTCAATAGATATCTTATCAAAAGTAAAACCGTTTGCATATTTTGAAGAGTATCTCAAAAGTGGTGCATACCCTTTTTATACAACTTCTAAAAATAGTTATATTCAAAAATTACTGAGTTCTTCCATGCAGATTTTGGAAACTGATCTTCCAATGATTTATACAATAGAGCATGATAAAATCAACTCTCTTAAAAAGATGATGATAATGCTATGTCAAAGCCAACCTTATGATATAAATATCTCAAAGCTTTGTGGTGCAGTTGAGTTAAATCAAAGAACTCTATATAAATATTTAGGTATATTACAAGCTGCTGGACTTGTGCGAATACTTGGTGCAAAGTCAAGTGGCGTAAGCATCATCTCTAAACCTGAAAAGCTTTATTTAGATAATACCAATCTATTTTCAATCTTTTGCGATAGCCCAAAAAAAGGGACTATAAGAGAGACTTTTTTTGCTTCATCTCTATCTTATGGGCATAGTCTAAATTATCCAAAAAGCGGTGATTTTATAGTAGATGAAAAATATACTTTTGAAATTGGTGGCAGAGATAAAAACTTTAAACAGCTAAAAGATATAAAAGATGGGTATGTTGTAGCTGATGATATAGAGATTGGAGTTGATGATAAGATACCTTTGTGGCTTTTTGGGTTCTTATATTAAGAGGCTAAAAATCTAATATTTAGCACATAAATTTCAAATGAATAAGAGCTCTTGAAAAAGAGAATGCCAAAAACTTAAAGCCCTTATCTAAGGGCTAAAGTAGAAGAGATGACACTAATCCTATAGCCCCTCCAAAGACTCCTCCCCAAACAACGAGCCAGTCAAGGTGCTCTTTTATGAGTTTCTCTACGATCTCTTTTACCATTTGCGGTGTTAACTCATCTAATCTTGATTCGATTACTTTCTCTATGGAGTTGATAAGGTCATTGCTTAAAGAGGAGCTTTGAAGATGTTGTTGCATGGTTGTGTTAAACGCTTCTGAATTGACTATTTTGATAACAGCAGAACGCATTTTATTTGAGAATGGCTCACGCAGACTCTCTAGTGCCGATTCTCCTCCAAACATTCCCAGCATTCCACCAAAAGAGGACTCCATTACCGTTTTTGAGAGGGCATCAAAAGCTGGGGAGAAGTCTGTCTCTTGAATGATGGGTTCTAGGTCTATTTTTTTCTCCTCATTTGCAAAGAAGTTTTCAAGTTGCTCTTTTGTGAAGAACTGCTCCATCATCAGATCTTTTATGGCTTTTTTGAAAGCTTCAAATCGTTGAGGGATAACTCCTGAACCATATAAAAAAGGAACTTTTTCAAAGAGCATATGGATGGCTAACTGATTGGTAACTGCACCGGAGAGTGCAAAAAGTCCTGTATATAGAAGTGCCTCTTTATACTCTAAAAACAAAAAAGAGAGTCCGACAAGAGTAAGTGCGATAAGGTTTGTTATAAAACTTTTATTTAAATTCAAAATATATCTCCTTTTTAAAAATGAAATTATATACTATCAAAATTAAAACTATAATGGGAAAAATATGAAACAAGAGAGTTATGAACTGTTTGAGAGTAAAGATATTGATACAATTGTAGATACGCTTGCAAAAGAGTTAGAGACAAGAAATGAGTCACCTTTTTGGTCAGATAAAGTAGTGCCGTTCTCACGTGCTATTCTCTCTGTGCTCATCCCTTTGCGTGAGATGGATCTGCTTTTTACTCCAGAAGGGAAGTATGTAGAGACATTAACACCAGAACTCTTTTTAGAGTGGAGTGATTTTTTAAGTCTTAAGATGTTGGCATTTACCATAGCCAAATCAAATGAAGCGGGTGAACTGCTGCGAACCTCATTGCAAAAAGAGGCTTGCGTGAGATATATGCCGATAGATTTGAAGACTTTAGGAGAGTATCTCTCTTTATATACAGTAAATTTAGAGAGAGAAGATCTGGATTTTCCTATTGCAAGCTATAACTTGCATCAGGGTGTCTCAAACGTTATAAAATCTCTGCTCTAGTAGAAAATAGAGTAGAGAAGCCACCAGAGTAAAAAGATAAAAAAACCAAGTATAGCAAATGTAATTGCTATACGGATAATAAAAAAGATAAGAAACTTTAACCAACTAGGCACTATTTTGTATAAGGTAGAGTTTTAAGGTGTGCAATCTTTGTGGCATACTCCATACCACCTTTGAGATTGACAACATTGTAGTGTAACTCTTTGGATAACCACGGAGCAACGATCGATGTTCTATTTCCTGTATGGCAGATAAGTGCAAAAGGTTTTTTTGTATCGACTTTTGCATTAAGCTCTTTTAAAAAAGCATTGACATTATATTTTCCATTTGGCTGAAAAAACATAATGGGAATAGCACCTTTTAAAAGACCAGTCTCACGCCACTCTCCTGGTGTTCTAATATCTACAATAGGTATGTTTTTTTTCATAAATGCTTGTGATATATACTCATTTTTCAGTTCAGCAAAGAGTGAGGCACTCAAGAGTAATAGGCTTAAAATAATTTTTTTCAAATTCTTCTCCAAAATAAAGTGTATAATTATAGCTAAATATTTAAACAGGATTAAAATGGCAGCATCAAAAAAAGCTATAGAGAATTCAAACAGATTACGATATGTCCGTGCACTAGAGCGTTTTCACAAGAGTATTATCTCCTATCTGAGCAATAGTGATGAGTTGACAAAGGCACGCTATGATAAAAAGATAGATAATGCTTTGCGTGTTTACACTAGGGTAGAAGAGGTTGCTCTTTATAAGGGAGAACTTCAAGATATGCAAAAACTCGTAAAAAAGATGATTACCTATGCCAGCAGTGATGAAGAGATAGAAACTATAAAAGAAGATCTTCTCTACAGTGCAAATCAGTTAGAGAAAAATAAGAATGCAAGACGATATAAAAAAGATAAACACTCAAAATCAAAATATGAAGATTGGGAATAAAAAAATATTTATAATATAAAGGAAAAATTATGACAATTGCTGAACAAGAGATAAAAAAATTTGAAAATACAAACTGTGCTGAAAATGCAGTTTTTTACCAAGCGATGGAGGAGGTTATCTACTCAATTGCCCCTTTATTGGAGTCTGATGAGAGATATAGAAAATATGCAATTTTAGAGCGTTTGGTCGTTCCAGATAGAATTATAAAATTTAAAATCACCTGGCTTGATGATAATAATAAAATTCAGGTAAATACCGGTTACCGTGTTCAGTTTAACAATGCTTTAGGGCCTTATAAAGGTGGTCTTCGTTTTCACCCAACAGTGAATGAAGGAGTACTCAAATTTTTAGGTTTTGAACAGATATTAAAGAACTCTCTAACGGGTCTTCCTATTGGTGGAGCAAAAGGTGGGAGTGATTTCAACCCAAAAGGCAAGAGTGATTTTGAAGTGATGAAGTTCTGTTCTGCATTTATGACAGAACTCCATAAATATATAGGACCAAGAATGGATGTGCCCGCTGGTGATATCGGTGTAGGTGCACGTGAAATTGCTTACCTTTTTGGTGAGTATAAAAAGATAACATCAACTTATGAGGGTGTTTTAACGGGTAAACCTTTCTTCTTTGGTGGATCACTTATGCGTCCGGAAGCGACAGGTTATGGTGCTGTCTATTTTACTGAGAGTATGTTAGAGATAGAACAAAAAGAGCCTTTAGAGGGGAAAGTATGTGTTGTGAGTGGTGCAGGAAATGTTGCAGTACACGCTATAGAGAAGTTGACACAGATTGGAGCTATTCCTGTAAGCTGTTCAGATTCACACGGTACTATCTATGATTCACGTGGCATTGATGTTGAGCTTTTAAAAGATATTAAATTAAATAAGCGTGAATCTTTAACAAAATATGCCGAGATACATACTGAAGCGAAATATATCCCAATATCTGAGTACCCAGAAGGTGGGCATGCTGTTTGGAATATTCCATGTTATGCAGCATTTCCATGTGCAACACAGAATGAACTTACAGAGATTGATGCACAAAACCTTATAGATAATGGTTGTGTCAGTGTTACAGAGGGTGCGAATATGCCTTCAACTCCACAGGCAATTACACTTCTTCAAAAACATAAAGTATGTTTTGCACCGGCAAAAGCTGCCAATGCCGGTGGTGTTGCCGTGAGTGAATTTGAGATGAGTCAAAATGCTTCTATGAGTCGATGGAGTTTTGAAAAAGTAGATTTCAAATTGAAAGAGACAATGCAAAAGATCTGTAAACGAGTGGCTTTGACCGCAAAAGATTATGGTGTAGAAGGAAACTATGTTGATGGTGCAAATATTGCGGGCTTTAAAAAAGTGGCAGATGCAATGATTGCTGAGGGTATTTAAACGATGCGATTTATATTTGTCACTCTTTTTTTACTGCTTACGTTAAGTGCAGAGGCAAATGTTAAATATTCACAATTTATAGATCAACAGATAGCGTTAACCTATGAGATGAATGATGCCAATCTTTCACAGCAAAAAGCTTCTGAACTTGTTAAGAAGCAAGAGAGTATGTATGAAGATGCTCTCTATAAGCTTATGGCCGATAAAGAGTACTATCTTAAAAATTTAAAAGATTTTAATTCTGAAATCTTCTCATTGAAAAAAATTATCTCTATCAATGAGAGAGCTGGAAATAGTTATGCAGTACTGCGTGATAAGGTGCAGATTAAATCGTATCTTATTGTACGTAATATTAACGAGATGATAAAAAATGTTTTAATAGCATTAGATAAAAGTAAAAGTATTGAAGATTTTGAGATTCAATTAAATAAATTTACCACTAAAAATCAACAACAGTTAGCCTCTATATCCAAAGATAGTGACTACTCAAAGATTTTGGCGACACCGGCTGCACCTCAAGCAACACTCCTTAAGGCTGTTCAAAATAATATAAGAGAGTTTTATGCACTGCAAGATATAGATAATGACACCATAGCCTATCTTTATAAATTTGAAAACAAGATGTATAGACTCAACAAATTTTCAAAATATCATCTTATAAAACCGGTTGTTTTTGTTAACTCTTTAAAGATAGTCCAGATGTTTGATAGGGTTCTTGCACCACTTGGCTTGAGTGTTATTAAGCTTATCATTATTCTCTCTTTAGTGCTTTTTATCTATATCTTACGTAAACTTTTCTACATCATATTAGAAAAATATCTTATCAAGAGTGATTATCTGAATGAGTATGCAGAAGATATACTGCTTAGTACTCGTAAAAGTATAGAGTTCCTTATTATTGTTATAAATATTAATATGGTTGCGTATGTCTATAATAATTTTAGTAGTATAGATTTTGTATCGCAATTTTTCAATATTATCTATACTGCAATTGTGACATATATAGTCTATGTTGTAGTCAATACCATCGCTGTACTTAACCTAATGAAATTTGAGCAAGATAAAACAACAGTAAAAAAAGAGCTGATCAATATTGGTATAAAGATTGTCAACTTTTTTATCTTTACGTTTGGTTTTTTAATTATTTTGTATTTTGCAGGAGTAAACCTCACTGCGGTGCTTTCTGGTCTTGGTATTGGAGGTTTGGCAGTTGCTTTTGCTGCAAAAGACACTATCTCAAACTTTTTTGGAACACTCTCTATTCTCTTCTCTGATGTCTTTTCACAAGGAGATTGGATTGAAGTTGATGGATGTGAGGGGACTGTTGTTGAAATTGGCTTGCGTGTGACTACGATTCGTACCTTTGATAATGCTCTTATAGCTATTCCAAATGGTACTTTTGCTTCTAATGATATTAAAAACTGGAACAAACGTAAACTTGGACGTCGTATAAAGATGAAGCTCGGTGTCAAGTATGACTCAAAACCTGAAGATATTAAAAATGCCATCGTTGCAATTCGTCAAATGTTGCAAAATCATCCTGAAATTGCAACAAAAGATACTGTTTATGAGCATATAATGCAAAGACGTGGGCGTGTAGCTAAGTTAGTCTCAAAAGATGACCTTGAAGGGGTTAAACGCACACTTTTGGTCTATTTGGACGAGTTCTCAGACTCAAGTATAAATATCTTGGTCTACTGCTTTTCAAAATCGGTTATGTGGGAAGATTGGCTACGTACAAAGCAGGATGTGATGGAGAGAATTATGGAGATTTTTGAGCAAAACAATCTTGAGTTTGCTTTTCCTTCGCTTTCAATTTATGATGAAACAAACAAGTGTGAAAATGAGTAAATTTATTTTCAGGCTTTTCTGGTAAGATTATTAAAAAATATTATATTTGAAAGATATTGAATGTTAAAATTAAATGCCGGCCTTTGCGTTCGATCACTGAGTGTTGAGAGTGAATGTAACAAGTGTGAAGTAGTTTGTCCAACAGAGGCGATCGTTGTTGGTGACAATCCACTTCCTTCCATTAACTTCTCATCGTGTGTCAATTGTGGTGCCTGCGTGGGTGTCTGTCCGAGTGAAGCACTTGAGTTAGAGGAGTTTTCATCGACAAATTTCTTTTTTGATTTTATTGAAGATGAAGAGAAGATCCTTTCGTGTCGTAAAAATCTGCCTTGTATAGCAGCTTTGAGTGTTGAACATATCATCTCTTTAGCCGTTTTGAAAAAAGAGCTTATCTTTGATATGGGGTATTGTGATAGCTGTGAGATAGCCTCAACATGTAAAAAACAGATAGAAGTAAACTATGAAGAGGCAACCTATCTACTTGAAGCGATGGAGAGTGAAGCAGAGATAAAACTTGAAAATATCTGTTATGAAAATGAGTCTCAACAGCCAACTCAAAGAAGAGACTTTTTAAGTGCATTTAATCTGAAAACAGTTGCTAAAGTGAAGAAGAGTTTTGAAGATGAGGTTCAAAAAGCGAGCGATGAACTTGTAGAACATACCTTGCAAAAAGCAGATATAGCACTCTTGAAGAGAAAAACAATACCAAACAAGCGCAAGCTCCTTTTTACTGCTATAAAAAGAGTAGAGAAACCCTCTATTTTTCATACGGTAGATGCGACAGAGGTAAGCTTTACATCTCAAAAGATTATGGATGAAGAAGCATGTACTGCATGTCAGATGTGTTACAGGGTATGTCCAACAGGAGCATTGAGTAGTGATCTTAAAAACTCAAAGATAGATTTTGATCCTTTTTTATGTATAAAGTGTCAGATATGCCATGATGTCTGTGAACCAGATGCCATTAAACTCTCAAAGGCTTATAATATAAAAGAGTTCTTTGAGCCACAGGTCGTTAATCTCATTGCCTTTAGTGTAAAAAGATGTGATGAGTGCAATATGATATTTAGTTCAAATAATGCAGAAGACACTCTGTGTAGACGATGTAAAATCGAAGAAGATGAAGCAAAAAATTTATGGGGAATAGAGTAATGATGAATAATGATAATGCAATAGGGAAAGAGACAATACTTTTTGGATATATAGGTGAGCATGCGGGAAGCTCAAGTTTTAGTGCAAATGTCAATAAACTCTTAAAACAAAACAGCAGTAACAGTATGATGATACCGATGAACATTCGAAAAGATGATCTCTACTTTACTATAACAAATATGAAAAAATCACATGTAAACGGTGCTGTCATCTCGAGTGAATATGTTGCGGATATGCCAGATATGATGGATGATATGAGTGCTATTGCCAAGCGAAGCGGAATGTGTGACATCATTTACAGAGAGGGCGAGAGCCTGCGTGGAGATATTTTCAGTGTGCGTGTTTTAACAGAGCATCTCAAAGATTTAGCGGTACGAAAGATTGCTATTATTGGTATAAATCACTATGCAAAGGCTTTCTCGTTTCTCTCATGTGGTTTTGAGGTGAGCTACTTTTATGACAGTCTGGAAGATTTGATGGCTTTCACGCAAGAGGTAGATATTGTCAATGCAGATATGAATAGAATTGCGCATGATATGGAGCTTGATTTTTCAGATTTTGACGCGTTACTTGATTTTTCAGATTTTGCAACACTACCGATGATAAAACATTTGGCAAAATATAATTTTGATATGAAAAATGCTAAGCAGCTCTCCTCTTTAAAGAGAGCCGCTGAGATGTTAGAAGCCTCTTACACAGGTTATGATGATATGTTAGAGAAGCTCACGCAAAAGGCCTATGAAGAGATGAAGAGGGCTAAATAGCCGCTTGTAGATAGAGCCACCCTTGCCAGAGTGCAGCAGAACAGATTCCTGCTGCAAAACCTGCGATGATGTCATCACCCATAACTCCAACTCCACCTTTTGCTTCACGGTCAATTCTACCTATAATGGAAGGCTTTGTAATATCAAAAGCACGAAAGAGGGCAAAGGAGAGGAGAGATTGAACTAAAAAGCCATTTTGTAAATCAAAGAGTTGATTTGCAGCAATGGTAGTTGCCGGTGCTACAGAGAGTGCAAACCACATACCTGCAAGTTCATCAATGACTATCTTTTGATTATCATGTGTACCAGACTCCTCTTCATACTGATTAATCACCTTAATAGCTAAAATAGAGATAAGAGAAGCTGCCAAAAAGAGGGTAGTTACATCAAAATAGATTAAAATAAGCATCCCTAATGGTAGAGAGACCAATGTCCCCATTGTCCCTGGTGCTTTTGGCGAGAGACCGCTGTATCCTACTGTTAAAAAAAACCAATTCATATATGCCCTTATGTAAGTGAAGTTGTTTGATAGAGCTTCATCAGCTCAAGATAGAAATCTTTTTCGCTATGCTCTTCTAAAAGACCTTTGACCGGAAAGGTATCATAGTAGAGTTTCTCAATGTTTTTAAATCTGTTTGGAAAGAGTCTAGAGAGTAAAAAAGAGCTTATCTCTTTACGAATAAGTACTGCCGGTGGAAGAAGTCCCGCTTCAAGCAGTGCTAAAATCGAATCTGCATGATAAGAGATCTGGTGGTGTTGCCCATGTGGACAGGTATTTTTACTCACTAACGTTTTACACTCATCACAGTAGACATACTCACTCGCTACGATTATCTCTATATCTATACCCGTTACTTTATCAACAATCGATTTATTGGAGTTGCAGTCATAAAACATTCCAAGCCCTGCGTGATTGCGTCCGATTGTGAGTCTGTTACATCCGTAGTTTTTCGCCACAATCGCATCAATGATAATCTCATTATATCCTGCAAAGATATAACTATTTTCTAGTGGAACGATAACAACACGATTCTTTGGTAAAAAGTTGTTAATAAAATACTCGAGTGCCTCTTTTCTTATATCGAAAGCTAGATTTGCGCTGTCATAAGGTTTGAGTAGAAAAATGATGAGCAGATCTGTTGTCTCTAAGGTTTGACGAATGAGGCGCTCATGTGCACGGTGTAGAGGATTTACTCCCATCACTAATGAGCTTGTATGTTTTGCACCAATAAGCTCTTTTGCATAGGCAATGTTTCGTTTGTTGACATTCTCTTTTTTGTTGATAATGGTATATTTTCCACTGACAGCCCAGTGACCAATTCGCTTAATGGTTGCCATAACACCAGGGTGGCTAGTATCATCTGTGCCATAGATATGTTTTACCCGTTCATTTGGGTCAATTTTAAAGGTCTCTTCAATAATGAGCGTTGCGAACTCTTTTCTGTCACAAAGAATAGTGACCTCTTCACCAACTTCAAGGGAAGCGATGACCTCTTCATTTTTCTTTCCTGAAGGGGCTAAGATGAAAGGAAAAGGAAAAGATTTTCCATCAATGAGTCCACTCTCTAAGACCTCTGCAGACTCTGCTGCATTCATCAGTTTTGTAACTGGTGCTAAAAGTCCATCATCAACAAGTTCTAATGCCGAAGCTGCCTCTTTGTCGATATAGAGGGTTTTATTTTTTCTTGACGATGTCATATTTCTTTCTTTTTTCCCAGAGACTTTTACGACTGATACCTAGTTTTTTAGAGAGCTCTGTATCTGGATATTTGTCTTGATAATTGAGTACGATGAATTTTACATAATCTTCAATAGGAAGAATCTCTCCCTTGTCAAAGACATTACTCTCACTCTTTATCTCAATGACTGGGTGCTCTACATCTTCTATCTTATCGCTACTTACTACAATAGCTTTTTTATTTGCTATGAGGTCACAAAATGCTTTTTTATCTGCTTTTTTAAGTGTTTGATAGTCAATAATATAGATAATGGCATTTTCAGCTAGAGATTCTATCTCGCTCATTGCTTTTGAATCAGTTAAGGTAATGAAGTGAATAGGAAGGTTTTTCTTTTGTGCATATTCAAAGGCAAAAGCATCTGCATATTTTTGAAAATTTGAAGAGACAAAGATAGGAAGTTCGATATTGTCTAAATTCTCTCCATGTTTTGTATTTAAAAAAGTGTGAGCAAGGTACTTTTCATACGCTTCATTTCTCTTTTTGAGTCTCTCATAATCTTGGTAATGATCTATCTTTCTGACTAATTCTTCTATCATAAAAGGTTTTAATATATAATCTTTTGCCCCTGCTGCTAAAGGTTTTGAGACTGTATCATTTGAGATATAAGAGACCATTAAAATAACAATAGAGTTCTTAAATGTCTCTATAACAGGATTGAAATCTTGTCCATTGATGTTTGTAGAGAGGAGTACGACATCATAATTTGTACTTCTGATAGCATCTTTTGTTGACGTACACATCTCACATACATGACCTAATTCACCTAACTTTGTTGCAATACTTTGCGCTAAATATACTTCATTTTCTATAATTAATATCTTCATGTTATCCTATCATTTTCCAATCTAAATATTTTAAGTTTGCATTGGCAATTACACCAACACCTTCACCTCTTCCGATAAAACCAAGTTTTTCGGTTGTTGTGGCTTTTATGTTCATACGTGATGAATCAATACCTAAGATCTCTGCTAAAACTCTACGCATTTGCAGTTTGTACTTTCCTATACGTGGAGTCTCTGCGGCTATGGTAATATCTGCATTAATAATGACAAATCCAAAGTTGTATATTTTTGATACGACTCGTCTGAGTAACTCTTTTGAGTCTATGCCTTTATAGGCATCATCATTATCGGGAAAGAGCATTCCAATATCACCCATTCCTGCAGCTCCTAAGAGTGCATCAATGAGTGCGTGAATAGCTACATCACCATCACTATGGGCTTTAAAACCAAAATCGGACTCTATTTTAACGCCACCAAGCCACATTTCACCCTTATTATCAAAAGCATGCACATCAAAGCCGTTGCCACTGAGTATATCGCTACTTGGAGGAGTAAGACATGGAACTTTATTGAGATCTTGAGGGTAGGTGATTTTATGTGCATCATCTTCTCCAAGAACAAAGGCACGACTGCCACCATAAGCAACGATGGCACTACTTTCATCTGTAAAGGTCTCTGATGTTTGTAGTGCAGCTTTGAGAATAGATGTACGTGAAAGTTGAGGTGTTTGAACGCGCTTAATCTTCTCTCTGTCAATTGTAGCGTTCTCATAAACAATGGTATCTGTTACGTTTAAATAGGGAACGATTGTTTCTGCCGCACCTTTTTGTGAAACAATACGTTCTAAAAGTTTCTGAGAGATACAAGCACGAGCAATATCATTAACGAGTACATACTCATTTGTTACAACTTCAAGTGCATTAGCTAAAGACTCTTGTCGTGTGTTACCACCTTCAATAAATTCATAAGGGGCATAAAGTTTCATAAACTCTATCTCGTCTGCTGATCCGACAATGATTATTTGAGAAAAAAAGTTACTTTTTTTCAATCTATCTGCTACAAATTGCCACAATGGTTGGTGCCCAATACGGAGCCATTGTTTCTTCACATCTTGAGCAAAACGGCTAGAAGAGCCAGCTGCAAGTAAAATAAGCGTCAAATCAGACAAAAAGTCCCCTCTCATATAAAAGTGTTACGAAATTATACACATCAAAAGCTTTTTTAATCTTAAAAAGAGAGAATTAACTTGCTATATCCTACTGAGAGTTAGATTAGTTCAAAGATAAATTAATTCACTTTAGATTACTTTAACTTTATTTGATTATATTTCCATATAAGATAAAAATTGAGGAGAGACTTATGAGATCTTCATGGGTAAAAGAGCGTGAGAATGATTCTGTAAGAACACAGATGTATTACGCAAAAAAAGGCATCATCACACAAGAGATGGAGTATGTCGCAAAAGTAGAAGATTTGTCTCCTGAACTCGTTCGTAGCGAAATAGCAAGAGGAAGATTGATAATACCTGCTAATGTAAACCATACATCATTAGAGCCAATGGCCATTGGTATTGCAAGTAAATGTAAAATAAATGCAAATATTGGTTCTTCGGCTATTGCTTCTGATGTTCAAGGTGAGATAGAAAAAGTACAGGTATCACAACATTATAAAGCAGATACAGCGATGGATTTAAGTACGGGTGGTGATTTGGATGAGATTAGAAAGGCAGTTATTGCTAACTCTAAAATCCCAATTGGTACAGTGCCAATCTATCAGATATTACATGATGTTGGTAATAAGATCGAAGATTTAACAATTGAAGTTATGCTTGAGGTATTAGAGCGTCAAGCGCAACAGGGTGTTTCTTACTTTACTATTCACGCAGGTTTTTTACTAGAGACTATGCCAAAAGTTGCAAAACGTAAGATGGGAATTGTCTCACGTGGTGGTTCTTTAATGGCTGCATGGATGATGCACTACCATAGAGAAAATCCTTTCTACTCTGCATTTGATGATATTTTAGATATTTGTGCGAAGTATGATGTTAGTCTCTCTTTAGGTGATTCACTTCGCCCTGGTTGTTTGGCAGATGCAAGTGATGATGCACAGCTTGGTGAGTTGAAAGTTCTTGGAGAGTTAACACTTAGAGCGTGGGAGAAAAATGTTCAGGTAATGATTGAGGGTCCAGGTCACGTTCCACTCAATCAAATCGAGCGTAATATGAAGATACAGCGTGAGCTTTGTCATGAGGCACCTTTTTATATTCTAGGGCCACTTGTTACTGACATCGCAGCTGGATATGATCACATAAGTTCTGCTATTGGTGCGGCTGTTGGTGGATGGCATGGAGCTAGTATGCTCTGTTATGTTACACCAAAAGAGCACTTAGGTCTTCCAAATGCTGATGATGTACGTGAGGGAATTATTGCATACAAAATTGCAGCTCACGCAGCTGATATCGCTCGTGGTCGTAAAGGTGCTCGTGATGTTGATGATGAGATGAGTGATGCACGTTATAACTTTGACTGGGAGAAACAGTTTGAGTTAGCACTTGATAGCGAGCGTGCTCGTGAGTATCATGATGAGACACTTCCTCAGGATGTATTTAAAGAGGCAGAGTTCTGTTCTATGTGTGGACCGAAGTTCTGTTCTTATAAAATTACACAAGATATTATGGATAATCCTGATGGAATTCAGAGAATTATTGATGAGTCTAAAGCAAAAGAAGAGGCTGAAGCCTTAGTTTAAAGCAAGATTTTTAAAAATTGATTTTAAATAAGACAATATTTGTCTTATTTAGATATGATACTATTTTTAAAATAGAAAATTTATAAAAAGGAAATACTAAGAATGACTGAAGAAATTGTAAAATCAGCACTTTCAAAAGTTATGTATCCAGGTTTTACCAAGGATATTGTAACGTTTGGTTTTGTTAAAGATATAGCTATAGATGGTAAAGACGTAAGTTTTACTGTTGAGATTACATCGTCAGCACCGGAAGTTGCTGCACAGATTGTCCAAGAGGCAGAAAAAGAGTTACAACTTGCAGGTGCTGGTAAAGTAACTGTAAACCTAAAAGCTCCTGTAATGCCAAGAGAGAGCTCTTCTCGTGGGAAAAATATTGCTCCACAAGTGAAAAACTTTTTAATGGTAAGTAGTGGTAAAGGTGGTGTTGGAAAATCTACAACATCAGTAAATATTGCTATTGCTCTTGCTGCACAAGGCAAAAAAGTAGGTCTTTTAGATGCAGATATCTATGGTCCAAATATTCCTCGTATGATGGGTATTGCAGATGTGAAACCTGAAGTAAACGGAAACAAAGTTCTTCCTATTAAAGCGTATGGTATTGAGATTATGTCAATGGGTTCACTTATGGAAGAGGGACAATCACTTATCTGGCGTGGTGCTATGATTATGAAAGCTATCGAGCAGTTCTTGCGTGATATTTTATGGTCTGAGTTGGATGTACTTGTTATTGATATGCCACCGGGAACTGGTGATGCACAACTTACACTTGCACAATCTGTACCGGTTACTGCTGGTCTTACGGTTACAACTCCACAAGGAGTATCTTTAGATGATTCACGTCGTTCTTTGGATATGTTCAAAAAACTTAACATTCCAATCGCTGGAATTGTTGAAAATATGAGTGGATTTATCGCACCAGATACTGGTGTTGAGTATGATATCTTTGGTAAAGGAACGTCTGAGCCTATGGCAAAAGAGTTCGATACAAAAGTTATTGCTGAGATTCCAATCGAGCCTGCTATTAGAACAGGTGGTGATGAAGGAAAACCTATTACTTTTGTTGCACCAACTTCTGAGTCTGCTAAGCGTTACCAAAAAGCTGCTGAGTCTATTTGGGCTACAATTGAAGAGATCAATGCTACTGGTGGTGTTGATAATGAAGCGGTACAACCTACTACACCTCCAGGTGTATCTGCTTGTTCTACTGGTGGAGCTTCTTCAGCACCTAAAAGTGGTGGCGGATGTGGCTGTAGCTAAAAATGTTTTATAACGATGCATTTCGCATCGTTATAGCTTACTCTTCGTTTGTCTCTATCTCTTCATTATAAATAATTACTTTATCTCTTCCTGTTGTCTTTGCTGTATAAAGGGCTGTATCGGCTAGTTTTATACATTTCCAGATTGTATCACCATCTTTAGGAAATTCTGAAATACCTATACTTAAAGTTTTTGAAAATTTTTGATTATCTGCAGTTTCAAACTCAATTGCACTAAAGGCATTTTTTATCTTTTGAGCTATTTTATAGGCTGCCTCTTTGTTTGCATAGTGCAATAGAACCATAAACTCTTCACCACCATAACGTATTGCCAAATCAGATTTTCTAATATTTTGTTGCAGTACATTGGCAACAGCTACAATAACTTTATCTCCAATGTCATGTCCATACGTATCATTGACCTTTTTAAAGAAGTCTATATCTATCATCAATATAGTAAAAGATTCATTTTTTGGTTCATTTTTTGAAACAAAATTGTCTATAAAGTTTTGTAAAAATCGTCTATTATAAAGCCCTGTCATCGGATCAATGATATTAAGATGCTCTACCTCCTGAATATATCTCTGTATCTTCGCAAAGTAGAATAGGTTGATTAAAATAACGATGATAAGTGAGCCTATACAGATGAGCACAATTTGTAATTTTAAACTGTTCTTTTTTTCGATCTTCTTTTGATAAAAAGCTATAAGTTTATGCATATTTTGATAATACAATGTATCTAAATAATCAATATTTTTTGTAATGGTTTTAAAGATCTCTAAGCCACTTTTAGTGATGATCTTTTTATTTAAGATCTCATTTGTAATATATTTTATCTCTTCTTTTTGAGAATTTACGAGTTTATTGACAAACTCAGTCTCATTAAAGTATTTCATCTCTTTGGTATCTTTGATAAGTTCTTTAATCATATAGAGTTGATTTTTAATTTTAAGTTTTATGATTTTATTGAGTTGATGATGCTCTACACCAGAAGAGAGACCTCTAATTCTGGCAAAATATTCTGTAATATAGGGTAGGGTAGTTGTAATACTTTTGGAGAGAAGATACTCTTCTATATCTGAATTGAGTGTGAGTTTTGCACTGTAGGCTGTTAATTTATAGATTAAAAGAAGATCTTCAATATCAGATGTATAGTTCTCAAAGTAAGCAACAGTACCCTCTGGATGTCTGTTGAGGATTTTAATAATTTTTGGATTATGAAGCTCGTTTGCAATTTTATAATTTTCAGCTTCAAAGATAGCGATATTATCAAAAATCTCTATATTTGTCTCTTCTATGTTACTTAAGCCCCGTATCTTTTGTAAATTGGTAATGATATGATAAGTCTTTTTCATTTTAGCAAGAGCATTTTGCTTTTTTTCTAATACAATAGCTTCTTTGTCAATATACTTATATGCATAAGTAAATACAATAATAATTGCTGGAATCAGTAGTAATAAGTTTACGATAAGGTAAATATATTTTTTAAACATTCATGCTCATTTACTACTCCACTGTTACACTTTTAGCTAGATTTCTTGGCATATCAACATCATTTCCGAGTCTGACTGAGATCTCAAGAGAAAGAAGTTGAACGACAACCATCATTTCAAAGAATTCTAACATATAATCTTTTTGTTTTTTCGTTTGAATAAAATCGTCTGCTTTATCAAATGCTAAAGGAGATATGGCACAAATAGTAGAATCTCTTGCACTCAACTCTTCGACATTTGATTTTGATTTATCATACAAGAGATGTTCTGGTAAGAGAGCGATCGTAAAGAGTTCAGGATCTGCCAAGGCAATAGGACCATGTTTCATCTCTCCACTTGGATACCCCTCTGCGTGAAGATAACTTATCTCTTTGAGTTTCAGTGCTCCTTCAAGGGCTAATGGGAAGAATAGATCACGCCCAATAAAGAAAAATCCATGTCCATGAAGATAACGTTTTGATAATCTTTTAATACGTTCATGCATCTCATCTTCAACTTTTACTGCAGATGGAATTGCACGTAGAAGTTCTAGCTCTGTTGCTATCTTTTCTTCTGTAAGGGTTTTGTTGAGTTGAGCAAGATATAAAGAGAGCATCCAAAAGATAGTTACCTGTGTTGCAAAAGCTTTTGTAGATGCGACACCTTTCTCTACACCAGCACGTGTAAGAATAGTGGCATCTGCGAGACGAACCATAGAGGAGTTGTCAACATTACAGATAACAAGTGTTTTAAGTCCTGCTGCTTTTGCCATTTTAAGTGTCTCAAGCGTATCAGCTGTCTCACCGCTTTGGCTAATAACGACAAAAAGAGTATCTTTTGTCATAATTGGTTCACGGTAACGAAACTCTGAAGCGATTTCTACAGATGTTTTGATTTTGGAGTGACGCTCGAACATATATGATGCAGTAAGCGCAGCATGGTACGATGTTCCACATGCACAGAGCTTAATTTCACAAATACCATCAAAAAGTTCTGGATTTAATTCCTCAAAAATCACCTCTTTTTCAGTTACTCTTCCTAAGAGTGTATCGGCAATAACACTGCTTTGTTCGTAGATCTCTTTTTCCATAAAGAAACGATATCCATCTTTTTGTGCAGAGAGTTTATTTGTTGAGAGTTTGACAAAATTTGTCTTTTTCTTTTGGTCTTCTTTGTTATAAATAACTATTTCATCTGCTGAAACATAACCATAGTCACCATCTTCAAAGTAGTTGACATCTGTACAATGTCCAATAAGAGGTGTATCTGAAGATGCAAAATATTTTTCCCCTTCGGCATTGATACCGACAAGCATAGGTGAACCGGATTTTGCAAAAAAGATCTTACCCTCTTCATCTTTGGTTACGAGTAAAACGGCATAGGCACCTTCAAGTTGTTTAATTGTCTTTTTAAAAGCTTCAAAGCTATCATTTGTCTCTTTTAGGTTTTTTTCAAATTGATGAACAATGACCTCTGTATCTGTTTGTGAGAGAAAATTTACCCCCTCACTCAATAGCTCTTTTTTGAGTTGTGCATAATTTTCAATAATTCCATTATGAACGACATACGAGCTCTCTCCAATATGTGGATGGGCATTGAGCTCTGTAGGTTTGCCATGTGTTGCCCAACGAGTATGTCCAATACCTACTGCAAATTTATCTGTAACTAGCTCTTTTGTCTTCTCTTCTAAATTGACAAGTTTTCCAGTAGCTTTAAAAGCTGAAAACTCTCCACCACTGAGGATTGCTATTCCTGCAGAGTCATAGCCACGATACTCTAACTCTTTAAGTCCATCTAATAATATCTCTTTTGTATTTTTTTCCCCGAGATAGCCAACTATTCCACACATTCAAAACGCCTTTTATTTGTTATTTGATAAAATATCATAAATTTTTTCAACATTATCGCATATATTATGTTGTTTTTCCATTAAAAAGCTATCACGTACTTTATATTTACTTGAGTGAATTTTTGCGGTAATAATGTTGATATGCATCTCTTCAAATTTATACATTACATAGGCTAGAAGCCCCATCTGGTTTTGTGTATGAATTGTAAGCTCAGCGTGTGTTTTTGAGTGTTCGCAATCAATTTTGATCTCATCTCTTTTAATGGTTACTTTTTTAAGTGCTACCACTTTTGTCATATCAAATGCATTATCAATAATATCTTGAACCTCGACAAGCTCGTTCCCTTGTACATTGTTAATAAATTCAATCTTAAAATATTTGAGACCATCAAAGAGTGTAAAAATCTCCATTGAAGCGACTTCAAGATGTGAGAGAGTTGCTAAAAGGTAGCCAATGTTAAGAGGAATACGTCTATATATCTCAATAGTAAGAGAGTCTCTGTTTTTTGTTGTAAAACTATAATCCTGAGTCTCTTTAGCTTTTTTAGCAATCTCTATAATATCTTGTGGTGTATGTTTAAAGAAAAACAGGTTGGACTCAACGGAGAGAATCTTTTTTTGTAAGAGACGTGGTAACTCTTTAAAAGTATCAAGGTTTTTGACTCGTTTTTCTATTATGAGGCGTTTTTTCGCATCAGTGATTCGTTCTGTATTTTGAGCAACTTCGAGTGCACTCTTGTAGAGATCGCTGAGGAGTTTTGCATTAAAAGAGTTGTAGGTATTTCCACCAACACCTTTAATGTCTGCATAGGTTAGTATGTAGAGAAGTTTGAGATTTTTAACATCTCCCACACTCGACATAAACTTATAGAGTGTTTTTTCATTGTGAATGTTCTCTTTAAAGGCGACATTGCTCATTAATATATGTTGTTTAACCAGTGTTACAGCACGTGATCGGAGCTCTTGAGTGAGTTGAAGATGTTTTGTGAACTGCAAAATTAATTTAGCACCAACTTCACTATGGTCCTGTTTTCTTCCTTTGCCTGTATCGTGAAACAGAACAACAATTTTCATAAGAAGTTTCTCTTCTTGCGTGAGCTCATCAAACAGTGCTTGTATAGAGCTCTCTTCAATACTCTCTAAAGCTTCAATACATTTAAGAGAGTGCAGATCAACAGGGTAGTGATGATAGCCATCAAATTGTGCTAAATGCATTACTTTTTTGAAATTTGGAAAGAGTTCGGGAAGAATTCCTGCATCATAAAAGAGTTTTAAAAATGAGCTGATATGTGCTTTCATAAAGAGTTTTTGAATCAACTTATAGAGCTCTTTTGAAAGAGGGTGTTTTATGGTAGTGTAGGTAAATTGATTTAGAAAACCAGCATCAAAGCGGTAATCTTTATCTTCAATATTGATTAAGATTTTTAAGAGTTCCTCTATTGGAAGTGGTTTGAGTTGATAAGAGGCATAGAGTCTGTCATCTAAAAGATAGATTCCTTTTTGAAGACGATTATGTCTAAATTTTGAGATGTAGGCAGTGTCTACAATGAAAGGACGAACCATCTTTTTGACAAATATTTGCGTGAAGTTATTTATTCTCCAGCCTGCTTGAAGTACTTTTGCTGCTAGTTTCTCCTGTTTTTTAAAACCTAGCATGGTTGTCACTTGTGGAATGTGTTCTAAGAGTAGTCTATCCTCTTGCTTTTTAGTAATAAGATGAAGTGCAGAGCGGACACGGTAGAGCAGTTCAAGCGCAATACGAAACTCCTTATACTCCTCATCTGAGAAGATAATACCACTTAACTCTTTGATGGTAGCTACATTGTAAATGCTCTTTGCAACCCAGAAGATAAGTTGTGAATCTCGTAACCCTCCAACACCCTCTTTTATGTTAGGCTGCATAGAGATAGGAAACTTTTTTCGTCTTTTTTGGGCTTCATCTATCTTCGCAAGTATGAACTCTTTTTGTTCATAAGTACGAATTTTATTGAGCTCTCTGTCTGTTGCATGCCAAGTAAAAGGTGAGCCTGTAACGAAACGTGCTTCCATAAGTGATGTACGAATAGTAATATCACTTTTTGCTGCTTGAAAAAGTTCTGTTGTCTCATGCACACGGTGTCCAAGTTTCATTCCCGCATCAAGAGCAAGATAAAAGAGTTTTTCAATGATAAGCTCAGTTTGATACCCCTCAACTTTTTCATAGACTATAAGAAGGTCAATATCACTATGGATACAGAGCTGTTCTCTCCCATAACTACCAAGAGCGACAATGGCAATAGGAATTTGAGAACGCATAGGCAGGTAGTTTCCAAAGAGACGACGAAGCACTGTTTTGTACATAAGTGTGATGATAGAATCGAGTTTTTTTGTATGTTTTACAAGAAAATCTTTGCCTTGATTTTGCTTAAAAAGTTCAGGGAGGGACTCTTTATACTCTTTTATATATTGCTTAAAAAGTTTTGAGAGTTCAAAGTCTGAGCCTCTCTTCTCTATGACATTTTCTATTTCTAAAAGTAAATTCAAAAGGGATATTCCTAGGGTTTGGATAATGAAGTATTATAGCACAACAAAGATTAATCTCTTTTAGATATAATTTGCTAAAAATCAAAGAAATTTCAGGGTAGTTTATGAAGATACAAGAGAAGATAGAAGCAGGTGAGAGATTAAGTTTGCAAGAGGGTGTAGCCCTTTATGATATGGACTTTTTTGACCTTGGAGAACTAGCAGATAAAAAGCGTCAAGAACTTCATGGAAAAAAGACATATTTTAATATAAATCGTCATATAAATCCTACCAATGTCTGTGCAGATGTCTGTAAATTTTGTGCCTACTCTGCAACACGTAAAAATCCGAACCAATACACGATGAGTCATGAAGAGATCTTAAAAATAGTTGATGAGATCGTAGCAAATGATGCAAAAGAGGTTCATATTGTCTCTGCTCATAATCCAAACGTAACACTTGATTGGTACTTGGGAATCTTTAAAAAGATAAAAGATAAATATCCAGATATTCACGTCAAAGCATTAACAGCTGCTGAGGTGGATTTTCTCTCACGCCATCATGGACTCAGTTATGATGAGGTGCTTGACCTTATGGTAGAAAATGGAGTGGACTCAATGCCTGGTGGTGGTGCTGAGATCTTTGATGAGAAAGTACGTGACTATATCTGTAAAGGTAAGGTGACATCAGATCAGTGGTTTGAGATTCATAGAAAATGGCATGAACGTGGGAAAAAGAGCAATGTTACGATGCTCTTTGGTCACGTAGAGAGTCGTGAGAACCGCATAGACCATATGCTGCGCATCCGTGAGCTGCAAGATATAACAGGTGGATTTAACTGCTTTATCCCTCTTGTCTATCAGAGAGAAAATAACTACTTAAAGATTGAAAAGATGATTACTGCAAATGAGATACTTAAAACTTATGCCATTGCACGTCTTGTTTTAGATAATGTTCCAAATCTCAAGGCTTACTGGGTTACCTCTACTGTAAACTTGGCTCTTGTTGCGCAAGAGTTTGGGGCAAATGACCTTGATGGTACGATTCAAAAAGAGTCCATCAACTCTGCAGCAGGTGCTAAGAGTGCCAATGGAGTGGATGTAAATGAATTTACGGCACTGATTAAAAACAGTGGCTTTATTCCTGTTGAGCGAGATAGTATTTATAACGAGATAAAGGTCTGGTAGCGTTGGATCTCTCTGTAGTCATTCCAACCTACAACCGCTACACACTTCTAAAAAGAGCCATAGAGTCACTTTTGGCTCAAACATACTCTGTTGATGAAATCATTGTCGTAGATGATGGTTCAATGGACAATACTCACCATATTCAAAAAGATTTTCCAAACATTATCTATATGTATCAAAAAAACAGAGGGGTCTCTGCTGCACGAAATGTCGGCATAAAAAAGGCAAAAAATGAGTGGATCGCATTTTTGGACTCTGATGATGAGTGGCATAAAGAAAAACTGCAAAAGCAGGTAGAGTTTCATCAAGATAATCCTGAGATTTTGATGAGTTATACAGCAGAGCGATGGATTCGTGATGGATCGGTTATGAAGATTCCAAAAAAGTACAGAAAAATAGGTAAAGATGCTTTTGTTGAAAACCTCTCTTATTGTAATATTGCTCCCTCTTCAGTCATGATGCATAAAAAACTCTTTGAAACTGTTGGATATTTTGATGAAAATTTGAGTGTTTGTGAAGATTATGATTTATGGTTACGAGTAGCTTTAAACTCTTCCATCGCTCTGTTAAATGAACCTTTAATGATCAAATATGCCGGACATGAAGATCAGTTGAGTTTCAAATATTGGGGAATGGATAGGTTTCGGGTTCTGAGTCTGGAGAAATTATTAAAGAGTGAACTGGATAGCGAGACAAAGCAAAAAGTAGAGATAGAACTTATACAAAAATATAGGCTATTGCATAAAGGTGCGCTTAAATATGATAAAATAGCAGATATTCAGTTCTATAAAGAAAGATTAGAATGCTTAAAAGCTTAAAAAATTCACTACAGATATTAAACTTTTTATTGGCTGTAGTTTATTATAATAGCTTTATTATATTAATATAGGTGAAAAAATGTCAAAAGTAAAAAAATGTCTATTTCCTGCTGCGGGGTATGGGACTCGCTTTCTTCCTGCAACAAAAGCGATACCAAAAGAGATGTTACCAGTTTTAACAAAACCACTTTTACAGTATGGTGTAGAGGAAGCTTTAGCTGCAGAGATAGATACAATGGCAATAGTAACAGGACGTGGTAAACGTGCCATTGAAGATCATTTTGATGTATCGTATGAGTTAGAACATCAGATACAAGGAACTACAAAAGAAGAGTATCTCACGCAGATACGAAGTGTTATTGGAAGTTGTACCTTCTCTTATACTCGTCAAATAGAGATGAAAGGCTTAGGACACGCTATTCTTACCGGCGAGACACTTATTGGTGAAGAGCCTTTTGCTGTAATACTTGCAGATGATCTGTGTGATAATGAAGATGAAGCTGTACTTGCACAAATGGTAAAACTCTATGAAGAGTATCAATGCTCTATTGTCGCTGTAGAAGAGGTACCTAAAGAGGATACAAACAAGTATGGGGTTATTGCCGGAGAGTTTATCAGTGATGATCTTGTACGTGTAACAAATATGGTTGAAAAACCAGATCCAAAAGATGCCCCATCAAATCTAGCGATCATTGGGCGCTACATCTTGACACCAGATATCTTTGATATCTTGCGTGAGACAAAACCTGGAAAAGGTGGTGAGATTCAGATAACAGATGCACTCTTGGAACAGGCAAAAGAGGGTAAAGTCCTTGCTTATAAATTTAAAGGTAAGCGATTTGATTGTGGTAGTGTAGATGGATTTGTGCAAGCTACAAACTATTTTTATACAAAAGGTAATTAGTCGATGCAGTACAGACATAATTTTAATCCGACGATTTCAGATGAAGCAATTTTTGATGCAATAGCTGCTGAAAAAGAGACTATAGGCTACTATAATCTTCCTTTTACAGATACAACTATCTACAAAGAGTATGCAAAAGGTGTGACTCAAAAAAATGTTGTAGTGATTGGTATTGGTGGCTCTACTCTTGGTACCTATGCTATTTATAAATTTTTAAAACATTCACGCAAGTTAGAGAAAAAACTGATATTTTTAGAGACAACAGATCCTATTGATATTCAATCCAAAGTAGAGAGTATTGATCTGGACGATACACTCTTTGTTGTGATTTCAAAATCTGGTACAACTGTAGAGACTGTTGCTATTTTTAAATATATCAATTCATTAGTGAAGTGTGATAAAAACAATACAGTAGTCATCACAGAGTATGATTCAAAACTTAATGCGTATGCACAAGTGCATAGAATGCAAAGATTTGAAATACCAAAAAATGTAGGTGGACGATTTTCTGTATTTTCTGCGGTAGGACTTTTACCACTAGCCATAGTAGGTATAGATATAGATGAACTTCTTAGTGGTGCAAAAAAGGCAAATGAATCATTTTTCAATAAAAAAGATGTCTATGAGCGACTGTTAAAAAAATCACGTTTCTTAGTTGAGTATAAAAATAGTTTTAATATTAATGTAGTCTTTTCATACTCTTCACGTTTAGAGGGGTTTAACAAGTGGTATATTCAACTATGGGGTGAATCTCTTGGTAAAGTAGATATAAACGCTACTCGACAAGGTCTTACTCCTATTGGAATCATTGGGCCCATAGATCAACACTCCTTTTTACAGCTGATTATCGAAGGTAAACGTGACAAAACATTAACGGTCATTAAGGTAGAAAACTTTGAAAATGATCTCAAAATTCCATCAATTACTTTAGAAGGTTTAGAGGAGTTGGATTATCTGAATAATTTAGAATTTTCATCACTGATTAAAAGTCAGGCAGATGCAACGATAGAAGCGATTCAAAATCTTAACGATATTCCATGTGATGTTATCACCATTGATGGTGTTTGTGAGAGTGCAATAGCAGGGCTAATGTATGAGTATGAACTTCTTACATCTTTATGTGCTAAATTTATGTATATAGACGCTTATAATCAACCTGGAGTTGAGAGTGGTAAGATTATATTGAAGAAAAAATTGCAATCTAGTTAAGTAGTGACTTAGAAAAACTAGGAAAAGAGAGAGTATGAATAAAAGAATATGTATCGTTGGTCTTGGTTATGTTGGACTACCATTAGCTCATGCTTTTAGTGAAAAATATAAGGTTGTTGGTTTAGATATAAATCCTGAAAGAATAGAAGAACTCAAAAATGGTTTTGATAGAACCTTAGAACTTACCAAAACACAGCTAAAAGAGGCTATTGCAAACGGTATGGAATTTATCAGTGATATACAAGATGCCAAAGAGTGTAATGTTTTTGTCGTTACAGTACCAACCCCAATAGATAATGAGAATGAACCAGATCTCACTCCACTCATAAAATCTTCACAAGCTGTAGGCAGAGTTCTTAAAAAAGATGACATTGTCATCTATGAGTCAACTGTCTATCCCGGTGTAACAGAAGAGGTGTGTGTACCAGAGCTACAGAAGGAAAGTGGGCTCAAGTTTAACGAGGATTTCTTTTGTGGTTACTCTCCAGAACGTATCAACCCAGGTGATAAAGAGCATACTG
>Ga0256828_1000356_pt1 | contig 31527 bp, 24 predicted proteins | sample CV88metaG_FD_185993 | JGI IMG/M metagenome (GOLD analysis project Ga0256828, IMG submission 185993) | Hydrothermal vent microbial communities from East Pacific Rise, Pacific Ocean - CV88 | ecosystem: Environmental > Aquatic > Marine > Hydrothermal vents | place: Pacific Ocean: East Pacific Rise...
TTAAGCTCTGCAAATGGACACTTTGTTCTTACTGGCGATAAATACCTTCGTCGTCGTCCAATGAAGCGAGTAACTACTCCTCTTATAAGTATTGGGGCAAAAATAGATGGACGTGAAAATGGAGACTTAGCACCACTAAGCATTCGTGGAGCATCCTTAAATGCTTTTCATTATGAGAGTAAAATAGCTTCTGCTCAAGTAAAATCTTGTATGATACTTGCAGCTCTTCGTGCAGATGGAGAGTGTACCTACACTGAACCTGAACTCTCACGTGACCATACTGAGAGAATGCTTCAAGGGATGGGTGCTGACATTAAAGTTGATGGTTTAAAAACAACAATTAAACCGATGACTCAACTTCTTTCTCCTTTAATTATTAGAGTACCTGCTGATCCATCTTCAGCATTTTTCTTTGCAGTGGCTGCTGCTATTACAGAGGGAAGTGATGTAACATTAGAAGGTGTTACACTTAATCCAACGCGTATTGAAGCATTTAAAGCATTAGAGAGAATGGGTGCAGACATTAGCTATATATTAACAGATAACAAATATGAGCCAATAGGTGATATTAGAGTAAAATATGCACCGCTTCATGCAATAACAGTAGAAGATAATATCTCTTGGCTTATCGATGAACTCCCTGCACTTAGTATTGCAATGGCTTGTGCTGAGGGTGAATCTCTTATTAAAAATGCCCAAGAGTTACGTGTAAAAGAATCAGATAGAATCTCTACAATGGTAGAGGGACTTCGTTCTTGTGGCATAGAAGTACACGAGTATAAAGATGGTTACAAAGTAGTAGGTGGTCAACTTCATTCTGGAGTAGTAGATAGTGATGGTGATCATAGAATCGCTATGAGTTTTATTATTGCAGGGCTTAAATGTGGTATGGAAGTGACTGATTTGGAGTGCATAAATACCTCTTTTCCAAACTTTTTTGAACTTATACAAAAGATTACAACAATAAAAATGGATAAATAATAATGAAAATACAACTTGCAGAAAACTATGGCTTTTGTTTTGGTGTAAAGCGTGCTATTAAAATTGCAGAAGAAAATACTAATGCTGCAACCTATGGACCGCTTATTCATAATTCTAAAGAGATAGCGAGACTCGACAAAGATTTTAAAGTTGGACTTGTAGATGATTTTAAAACTTTTCAATCAGGTGAAAAAGCAATTGTTCGTACTCATGGAATTGTTAAAGATGAACTTGCAGAATTAAAAGCATCTGGTGTTAATGTTGTAGATGCCACTTGTCCATTTGTAACAAAACCTCAAGAGATTGCACAAGAGATGAGTGAATCTGGTTATGATGTTATTATTTTTGGAGATGAAGCACACCCTGAAATTAAAGGTGTAAAATCTTATGCAACACATGGTGCAAAAGTGGTAACAAATGTAGAAGATGTTGCAGCTTTAAAACTTCATGAGCGTATAGCACTTATAGCTCAAACTACACGTAAAGTAGAAGATTACATGGAGATTGCGTCGTATCTTATCCCTCGTCATAAAGAGGTTCGCGTTTTCAATACTATATGTAATGCAACTTTTGAAAATCAAGATGCTGTAAGAAAAATTTCAAAAGAAGCTGATGTTATGATAATAATTGGTGGGAAAAATTCATCAAACACAAAACAACTTTTTAATATTGCACATGAAAACTGTGAAGATTCTCATCATATAGAAGACGAGAATGACATAGACTTTACTTGGTTTGAAAATAAAAACTTTTGTGGACTCTCAGCTGGTGCTTCCACTCCTGATTGGATTATACAAAATGTTATCGATTCAATTCAAAAAAGTGTTAATTCTTAACTTTTCCATTAACACTTTTACATTCTTCTCTAAATATTCACTCATTTCATAGCAAAATAATCATTTTTTAGATATAATCACGACAATTTTTATGTAACAGAGGATAGGTAATGGCGTTCGATAACGAATCATTTGAAGAAGAAGAAAATTTTGCAGAGATGTTTGCAGCGAGTGAAAAAAAACAAGAAACAAGCCGTATAGTAGAGGGTGAAGTTGTTGAAATTCAAGCAGACGAAAACAGAGCATTAGTAGGTGTAGGTGATAAACTAGAAGGTATTATTAACTTAGATGAGATTAGTGAAGATGGTGAACTTAAGTTCAATGTTGGAGATAAAATCAAAGTTATGATTATGGGATACTATAACGAGCGTCCTAAAATCTCTTACAAGAAAGTATTAGAGCAAGAAAAGACTATTGAGTTCATTGATGCACACAAAGAAGACTTTGAAGATGTAATTATCGAAGGTATTATCACTAAGAAAAATCGTGGTGGTTATGTAGTAGAAGCTGATGCAGTGTCTTTCTTTATGCCACGTTCATTAGCAGCATTTAAAGATACTGATGATGTTGTTGGTCGTAAAATTAAAGCTCAAGTTATTAAAGTAGATGCAGCAGAAAACTCAATTATAGTTTCTCGTAGAAAACTTTTCAACGAAGAGCGTAAAAAGAAAAAAGAGATTATTGATCAACTAATGGCAGAAGATGTTGTTGTTGAAGGTACAATCAAAAAAATCACTTCATACGGTATGTTCGTAGATGTTGGTGGTGTTGATGGACTTGTTCACTACAACGAGATCTCTTATAAAGGGCCAGTTAACCCTTCAAAATTATATGAAGAGGGCGATACAGTAACTGTAAAAGCTATCTCTTACGATAAAGATAAACGTCACTTATCTCTTTCAATTAAAGCAGTTCTTCCAGATCCATGGGCTGAAGTTGAATCAGAACTAGATGAAGGTGATACAATCACTGTAACTGTTTCAAACATCGAAAACTACGGTGTATTTGTTGATTTAGGAAATGATATTGAAGGTTTCTTACATATCTCTGAAATCACTTGGAACAAAAATGTTAAAAATCCAAATGATTACTTAGAAGTTGGTCAAGAGATTGATGTTGAAGTTATTGAAATTAATTCAAAAACTCATAAACTTCGTGTATCATTAAAAAGATTACTTCCAAAACCTTTTGATGAATTTATGAAAAAATATAATGAAGGTGATATTGTAACTGGAACTGTTACGTCACTAACTGATTTTGGTGCATTTGTTCGTATTGATGGTGTTGAAGGTCTTTTACATAACCAAGATATCTCTTGGGATAAAAATACTAAAGCAAAAGATGTTTTAAAATCTGGTGAAGAAGTTGAAGTTAAAATTGCTAAAATCAATTCTGAAGACCAAAAAATCTCTTTAAATAGAAAAACTCTTTTAGAGTCTCCTATTGATAAATTTGCAACTACTCATAACAATAGTTCAATTGTTACAGGTACAATCCGCGACATTAAAGATTTCGGTGTATTTGTTTCACTTGAAGATGGTGTTGATGCACTTATTCGTGATGAAGATTTAACTCCACTTGTAAAAGAAGAGTTAGAAGCTGGTCAAGAGATTGAAGCAGCAATTGCTGTTATTGATACTAGACGTGACCGTATCCGTTTATCTGTTAAAAAATTAGATTATCTTAAAAACCAAGCAATGCTTGAAGAGATTAATGACAATGAGTCACACTCACTTGGTGATTTAATCAAAGATAAATTTAAATAAGCATTGATTCAATGCAAAAGATTATAAAATGGTTTACTCCTGTAGTAGCACTAGGGGTAGCAATTTTTATAGTTTTTTTTCTTATCTCTATCAACTCTAAAGTTGAACTTGGTGAGACTCAGGCTCTCACCTTAGAGAGTGAAAACAATACAACTCAATCTGAAAAGATATGGATTGACCATTTTTCACAAACACAAAGAAAGGGTTATTCTTACCCCGTAAATGAAGTTTACATCAAGGTAGACTTAGACGAAAAAATAACTAAAACCATCACCTATAAGCTAAAAGCTTCTTTGTTAGATCCTTATCAAACTTTTTGTTTAAAAGAGGAATTGAAACAACACAAGCTCAAGTATTTTTTAAAGCAAGATAAAAAGGGTATGGAGTTACTTATTTATTCACAAAATGTAGATAAACTAAATTCTTTAGTAAAAGTACTAAGAAACTATAAAATTTCGGCAAGTGTAAAGCCGTATAAAGAGGAATATTAAAATGCAAAAATATACAGTAGTAGTATGTGACCATATCCATGAAGCTGGTTTAGAGATGCTTCGTAATGATGAAAGTATAAACTTTATAATGGCAGCAGACGAGCCAAAAGATAAATTAGTATCTGAGATTATACCTCAAGCAAATGTAGCAATTACTAGAAGTTCTACAGATGTAGATGCAAACTTTATTAAGCATGCTACAAACATGAAAGCAATCGTTCGTGCTGGTGTTGGTGTTGATAATGTAGATATTCCAGGATGTTCTAAAGAGGGTATCATTGTTATGAATGTACCAACTGCAAATACTATTGCTGCTGTTGAACTTACAATGGCACATATGCTCTCATGTATGAGAATGTTCCCATACTCTCATGATCATCTTAAAAACCAAAGAATTTGGAAACGTGAAAAATGGTATGGTTATGAGCTTAAAGGTAAAAAACTTGGTGTTATTGGTTTTGGTAACATTGGTAGCCGTGTAGCTAAACGTGCAAAAGCTTTTGAGATGGATATCGTAGCATTTGATCCATATATTCACCCATCTAAAGTAACTGATTTAGATATGACTTATACAAAAGATTTTCAAGATATTTTAGATTGTGATGTTATTACAATTCATACTCCTAAAAATCAAGAGACTATTGGTATTATTGGAGCAGAAGAGATTGCTAAAATGAAAGATGGTGTGGTTCTTGTTAACTGTGCCCGTGGTGATTTATATAATGAAGATGCACTTTATGATGGTCTTAAATCTGGAAAAATTCGTTTTGCAGGTATTGATGTATTTGGGAAAGAACCGGCAATTAATAATAAACTTCTTGATTTAGATAACATTGTGGTTTCTCCACACTTAGGTGCTAATACTTATGAATCTCAGTACAACATAGGAACTCAAGCTGCAGAGAATGCTATTGCTGCTGCAAAAGGGATTGCTTATCCAAACGCGATGAACTTACCAATAGATGAATCAAAAATACCATCTTTTGTAAAACCTTTCTTAGAGATGGGTCAAAAGATTGGTTTCTTAGCTTCACAAATGAATAAAAGTCAAATTGTATCTATTAAAATTTCTGGACAAGGGGAGATTGGTGAGTATGTTGATTCACTTTCAACTTTTGTAACAGTTGGTGCAATGAGTCAAAGTATAGGTGATAAAATCAACTATGTTAATGCTGACTTTGTAGCTAAAGAGAAAGGTATTGAGATAGATACGGAAGCATTAAGTGATTCTGCTGTATATAAAAATTTAATTACTGCAAAACTTACAACAGCTGAGGGAACAACTACTATCTCTGCTACTATCTTTGATGATGGTGTACAACGTATTACAGCAATTAATGGTTTTGAGATAGAAGTAGCACTTAAAGGTGATATGGTTTTATTTAAAAACTCAGATGTTCCAGGTGTTATTGGAAGTGTAGGAACTATATTGGCAAATAACAATGTAAATATTTCAAACTTTTCACTTGCTCGTAATGACAAGGGAAATGCACTTGCTGTTATTCTTGTAGATAATGCAGTAGAGGAAAAAACTCTTAGTGAACTTGCTGCACTAGAAGCTTGTATCTCTGTAAATTACGCTCGTATATAATTCTTCTTTTATCCCCTTTTTTGGGGATAAATTTTTTAGTCTTTTTTCACCACACAATTATTTCCACACTCAACATTTACAATGACATTCTTTGCTTTAAAGTTAGGCGCATCTATAATCATTCTTTTGCCACTGTGAGCCATAAGTCTAATATTTTGTACTCTAGGATAGGTTGAGATTTTTATCCCTCTTTTATCGCTCCATTCAGAGCTTACAGCTAAATTGTAAGTATCATCAGAGTTATTATTGAGAATTAATTGTACCTGGCTTTTACTTTTACCAAAACCCATTCTTGCATCAGATACAACAACACCCTCTTTGATACGTCCATCATAGATAGAGACACTGATACCATCTGGATAGCTTGTCTCTTGTACCTTAGTTATTCTGTTTGGTGAAGGTTCAGCACAACCACTCAGTAGTGCCATAGCAAGTACCATTAAAGAACCTTTAAATAATGTTTTTTTCATCCTATCTCCTATTTATCGAAATTGTACAACAACGATTGTGTCACTTTTTTCACTGACATTGATGTTAAAGTTTAAAGCTTCTGCCATGTCATAAAGTTTATCAGAAAACTCTTCTAGGTCTATCTCTTCATGTGTACCAAAATTATATACCTGTTCAAAGTCAGATGATTCAGCTATATTTTTTTTCGCTTTTCCACCCATCTCTTTAATAGTCTCTTTCATGATTTTTCTTTTTTTTCTATCTGAACTATCATTTGTCATACCAGTTAAGATAACAGTGTAGTAGTACTCATACTTTTGTATTTTTTTTCTTTTTTTCTTACGCTCTTTTTTTGATGTATTTTGTAGCATATTATCAGTCATTTCTGCATTTGCGAGAGCTGCTGCTTTTTCATAAAGTTTAGAGCGTAGTTTATCTTTGTTTGAATCAAAACTACTTACTGTTTTTTCTCTAATAGCATTGTTTTCTCTACCTGTTTTTGTATTAATCATGCTAAGTCTATATGTTAAAGAACCAGTATAGCTTCCATATCTATCTTTTTGTGCATCTAGATGGTACTTGAGTTGTGTAAGTTTAAACATATACTCAACATCACTGTTCTCTTTACACTCTTTAATCTTTTTTTGTGTAGCACGATAAGCAGCACTTCCTCTTGCATATTTATGAAGTCTACTTTTGATACTTGTACATTTATTGCCTTTAGAACCAACTTGAGTGCCTTTCTTCTCAACACGCAAATCAGTTCCTGAATCTAATGAATCTGCATGGACAGCTTTTGTAAAACCTCGACTTAAGTCTGTATTAACATCATCTATAAGGACTATGACAATATTTTCAAGAGCATTTCTCCCCATAGTTGTTGTAGAATTATTTTTCTTTGATACTTTTGAACGCAATTTATCTAGGTCAATACTAGCTAAAACCATACATTCATAGCCTTCTTCTCCATTATTATTACATTTAATTTTAGGTGAACGAAAATACATTTTTCTAAATGCTAAAAAATCTTTTTCCATATCGGATTTAAAAGATTCTGCAGTATTTGAATCATAGTTACTGTTCCCACCTAGAACAGTGCCTAAGGCATCTTCAAACATATTCCAAAAAGCACCTTCTATGGCTTCTTGTTTTGTTGGTGCCGATTCTACATTTTTCATTCTTACAAGATTCTTTGCATCTAAGGCAATAGAAAGTACTAGGAGCACTAGAAGTATTTTTTTTATCATATTTATTCCTTACAAAAGTCTTGATACTCAAAGCTAAGAGTATCTTTTCTGAGTTTAACAATGTTTTTAATCATTGCAACAAGTTTTGGAGTGATGTTTTCAACAGATTTTCTAATTGTTTTTGCTACTTTATTTTTTCGTGTATCTGACCACTCTTTATTTTTATTATAATAATCACTTGCTTGCCCAACACATACTTTTTTCTTTTTAATGATATTGAGAGGAATGCTTAGTGCATCAATTTTCTTTTTATCTTCGAGCTTTATCACTATGCGTAATACAAGACTAGATTTTATGAAATGGGCACTGTTGACTTCTGCAATCTCTGCAACACCATCAAAAAGTTCACTAACATAGGCTTCTATAATATAGCCATTAAGAGCAATTTCTCTTGTTGAAGAGCTTCTTTTACGGCAAGTTGGTTTTATTGTTCTGATAAAAACTTCGCCTTTATTGTTTTTAGCTCCATCAATTGAGACTTCATTCATTCTTAGTAGGTAACTTTCCCAATTATTTACAATAATCTTATTTAATATTTCAGGATAGAGTAATACTACATCATCAAGAGATTTGTCTTCACGAATCTTTCGAATAAGATTTTCTTGAAGAATCATCATAATCTGTTTTTTTGCCATATCATCGCTACCGTAAACTTGTTCAGCCAAATATTTTGATTTATTACCAAGGTTGATATTACCGATGGTAAAGTAAATATCATCGCTTGTAAAGTTTGAAACTTTTTTTGATTTGAGATCATGGGCAATAATATTTATAAGTCTGCCAAGGGCTTTTATATAGATATCTTTATAGGCATGATGAATTTTTTTTTCTCTTTCCGGATCATTTTTATCAACTTCTAAAACACCATCAACTGTGATACCATTTGTGTAACGCACCTCAAAGTTGTTATTTTGGCTTTCTCTATTGGCTTCTTCACCTATTTGAGCGAAAATTAGATTCATTGTGATAATAACTAGTTCAGTGCCTGCACTCATCTTATCTATATTTTGGTAAGTGTTTACATGGAGAAATCCTATTTTTTTATCACCTACATCTACATCTTGATCATTGACAATATTTTTTAAATTATTACTAAACTCATCCATTAGTACTAAGTTAAAATTATTGTCATGTATTTTACTTTTGTATCTATTTCTAAATAAATCTTCTGTAAAAGTAGTTAAATTCCAATGTCCAGATTTAACTCCCGAAGGAGTATTTGGAATGATTAGATTTTTAATGGTATCTTGATTTGATTCATTATAAGTACCAATAAATACAGTAGGCATCTCTTTTGCATTCACAGTTAGGACTAAAAATACTAAACAAGAGAAAATAACTTTCATTCTTAAATCAATTCCAAAAATATTCATTGCTTAGTCGCCAAAACCATTTTCTTCTTCAGCAGCTTTTGCAATTTCTTTGTCTTTTTTGATTGCTTCTTGAGATGCTTTTTTAGCTATGTTTTTATCTACACGACCATCATATAAAGGGCTTGTTGTTAATGAAGCAAGTGTTGGAAGAACTTTTACTATTCCTGTAAGTTGTGAAGCCACATCTTTTAGTGCACTAACATTTTCTATTCCCCATGCCATATTATCTTTTGCAAATTCTAAAATTTCTTTATCCCATCCAACAATCATATATCCGTTGATTGGAGTTGCTAAAGCTAATTTACCCATTGCTGCACTATATTTTGCTTTATCTATAATTTTTGCATCTTTAATTAAATCAAGAGTTTTTGTATTGTCCTCTGTTACACCTTCATTATATTCAGCTTCATCCATAGTTTTCTTTTTATGAGTCATTTCTTCTTGAAGTTTTTGAACTTCTTTTGTTTGTTCAACAGAAGCTAGAATATCTTTATTGGCATTATCTAAATCATTGTTAAAGTTTTTTGTTAACTCTTTTACATATGCTAAACGTTTGTCAGCTTCACATGTATTTGTAATCTTTTTTGGTATTTTTACATGTTTATTGTCAGAAATATCTTCTAATGCAGAGTCAATTGCATAAGTAACTACTTTTTCAGTAACCATTTGAGTAAAACTTGTTGAGCCTCCATTCATTCTTCCTACACAGTTTGAAGGTACGGATGCTGTATCTGATCCACTTTTTACTGCTGAACTTGTTGAACCGCTATCCATTGCCTGATTTGCCACTTGAGTTATTTGAGCTGCATTACAACCTGCTAATGTTAAGACTGCTGCAGCACTTAAGAATATTTTTTTGAACATTTTTTTCCTTTGTTTTCAATTAATTGTTAATCTTATACAGAAGTATAAGACACCTTTTGTGAGTTAGAATCTAGTGTCTTTTCTTTTTCATTCTTAGTACATAGCCCTCTTTTATTTTAGATATATTTCCTTTTACTACTATAGCTTCAGCTCCATCATCATAGATACCATCTATACGAACAGTTGCAATTCTATCTCCATAGCTAAGTCTTGTTTTTCCTGTTCTTTTAATCACTTTTACAGTAGGTTCTTTATAGACAGGAAATTCATCTCCCTCTTGAATATCTTGATTGTCACCAAGGTCAAGATAAATTGTTTTTCCACTTACTTCTACAACTGTAATAAACTTTTTAGAGAGCATTTGAGCTTTTTTATTAAGTAAATCATAAAGTACTTTTGAAACAAGTTTATCTGCAATCTTACTTACCATTTTGTAAGATGGTCTTTTTCTTTTAAGTTTGTATTCACTTGAGCTAGATTTTGAGTATGTTTCAGATTGTGTTGATTCAAAAATTACTTCACCCTTTCTATCAAGTACAACAACATTGAGTTCCATTTTGATGTAGTCATAGTTTTCATAAGCATCAATATCTGGAATCTTCTTTGATGTAGTATAGATTTTAAACTTAGTGATTTTTGGAAGCAACTGATAATCAACATTTGAAAATTTCATTGCATCTTCATCCATAGAATCTGAAAGGTCACTATTCGCAAATTCGTTTTCATCCATCATAGCTTGTGCTTGCATCTTATCTCGTGTAAGAACTCTATATTTTTTAGATTTACTTACAAGATTTTTAATTTTGATAGGGATATTTGCATCTTTGAGATATTTATATTTGTATTTATCAATACTTGAATCGATACTCAAACCTTTAATAGCAATAGATTTTTTCCCATTAGAAACACTTTGAGAAGAGTGATTCGTATTAGCACTTTTACTTTGTCTCTTTTTAAAATTTTTTACTTTTCTACAGATGCTATTTGGATGTACATCTCCATCTATAATTTCTCCATAAGAGACTTTTGCTAAAGAACGTACTATTTTAATAGTTCCTGTCTTAATCTCGTCATATCCTAGAAACTCTTTTGTATAAGGATCATAAAGTTTGTCTCCAAGACTATAAACATCATAAATTGTGCCAAGTGGAGCTGTCTGAGTTAATATAGCATTACCATTACGAGATACTTTAGAGATTCTTATAGGGTAGATATTTTCAATGATATCGTTTGTAAGTTTTTTACTAATTTTACGAAGCACATTGTAAAATATCTGTTGTTCATTATGTCCTTTTGGTGTAAATTCAAAATCAATTGTATCTGACCATTTCACCTGTCGAGTTGCCATTGTAAGAATCTGATAGTTTACCGTTGCAAAAGCTTTGAGTTTTGTTACTTCTTGCCCAATAGATTGGATATACTTTTTTACCTGAGTGATTTTAAACTCTTTGATTGTGGATACAACAAGATAATCTGTGCCTAAAGCTTGTCCAAGTTTTAAAATTTCATCTTTTTGTGTATCTGGTGAGAGGATAAAATTTTTCTCATTCTTATAAGCATTCTTATTATTTCTATCTAAAACAGAAAATTTTCTTGTTTGAGTAATGTCATTTGTCAGTTCTTGAGAAAGGTTGTAACTTACATTTTTAGGTGATTTAATATCACTAAGGACTCTAAAGGCTACATTTTCTGTATAAGATGGTACGATAACAATCTTACGGCGTTTATGTGCACTATTTCCTGGTGCTCTATACTCAACTGTTTTTACTTGAATCGTTGCATCATAGCCATCAGTATCTTTTTTCATGTTGAGTATTTCATAGTTATCTATAAAACCAGCAGTAGCTACTCTAATATCTTGACTCATTGCACTATTCATCTTTGTAAGACTAGCACTATTTTGACCATCTGAAGCATAATTTTTAGAACTAGAACGGAACAATTTTTTTACTGATTGTACATAAGCACCATTTTTTTGCTTTACAGCTTCAACAAGAGCATTTTGGATAGCAAGAGTTTTTGTAGCACCATATCCATGATACTGTTTTAGTTTTACAACACGAGTTCCCTCTTGAGCATTTAAGCTCAAAGAGAGAAGAAAAAGAGATATGAATAATGTATATAATAACTTCATACTACTACCTAAAAGTCATTCATATCATTAACAGGCTCAGAAGCTTGCATATTTGATCTGTAGTTGTTTGATTCTTCTTCTTTAGGTGCTTGTTGATTTTGAACATTGTCAAAACCATTTACAGCTGCAAGTGTAGAGTATTTCCATACACGTACAACACCTACATATTTATGATGATCTTTTGTCGTATATCTCCATTTTTTAGTAGTAGAGATACCCTGTAATTTTGCACTTGCTTGACTTTTTGTGACTCTATCTGTAATTTTAATAATGTTCTTAATCATCTTTTCTACAGTATCAGAATTCGGTTTCATCTCACGTTCTACATATTTTCGTGTTTCTTCACCCGTTTTTCTTTGCTCTTTGACACTCATCTGCCCATTGATAAGCTCTGCTAGTTGTGCATCAGCATTAGCTATAGCAGCATTACGAGCATCTGCTTTTAGTTCATCATTGATATAATCATCTCCACTGTCTGGAACATATGAAGCCATACCATAAGAAAGAATCATAGGAGAACCATCTAAATCATAAGCTAAACGAGTTCCAAATGTACCTAGATATTGTTCAGGCATTTTTGGTAAAAGAGTATGGATATCTCTTCCTCTTCCTGTAATGATAGATTTTCTTTGAAGAGAGATGTCCTTAGCTATCTGTACAGTTTTAGGGGAAACAACAGCTATAACACCAATGGTGTGTGTACCTTTTGAATCATTTGCTAAAGATGTTTGAATCGTTACAAGTCCAGCAATGCTACCTTGTGCCTCTCTCATAGTATTTTTTATAAATTTATCACGAAAAAGATCTTTTTTCATTGTTGGTGTCATATTTTTTAAAGAGTCTTTATCTGCACCCATCTCAACAAGTTGTTCATCTATCTTTGCACCAAGAAGATCAAGTTGTTTGTCTAAAACTAACATAACTTTGTCAAGAAATCCTGGATTTTTAGGTGATGGTAACTCTAGCTTTTTTGCATTTGTAGATCTATCAGAATAAAAACTTCTGATTTTATCAACTGTAGTTTTTCCAAAGCGGATCATTACATACTTTTCTTGAAGTTTCATCATCGCTTTATCATATGCATTAATAAGTGCATCTCCAAATTGTGGATCAGTGGGCTTTAAAGAAACAGTCTGTTGAGCATAAACAAAAAACTTTCCATCATGTTCACCAAATTCACTTAAACCAAAATGCTCAAGTGCTTTATCTGCCCAATCATCAATAGTATCAGAAGCACTTAGCTCAGGAATTGCATTTGCATCACTGAGCTTATTAAGCTCTTGAACATCTTGTTGTGTGATTTTAACATCGGGTGTTTTTGTTTCCATTGGACTAGCAAAGAGTGGTAAAGATAGCACCGCAATAGTACAAGCAGATAAAAGTAGTTTTTTTGTCATAATTATCCCTAATTTTTATTTCTCCATAGATTCTAATTGAATAAAAATTAATTTATGTTTAAATATAATAATATGTGATTTTAGTCGAAAAATCTTTACTTTTTTTCACACATTTTGTATAATTTTGTATGAAAATAAATATTATAACATTATCTGTTAGTTTAATTGTTTTGTTTTCGGCATGTACTCCAGCAGTTCAAGTTAAAAAAGAGGTAAAAAAAACTGCAAAAAAAGTAGAAAAAATGGAGCAAAATAATATAGTGCCTTCTTGGGTAAATCCTAATGCAAATTTAGGTGTAAACCTTTCAGTTGGTTATGCCAAACCTGTGTTTCAAGGTATGTATATGCAAGAACAAAATGCTCTTAATGATGCGAAGATAAAACTTTCTCATAAAATAAGTTCAGTTATCTCTGCAAAAAATACAGAGAAATTCTTAGTTTTCAATCAAGAAATTAGTGTTAAATCAATAAAAGATATTCGAGCTTTTAACAAGATAATCTTAAATGATATAGAACAGTATGATGCTTATATAGATAAAGACAAGGGTTTATATATTTTAGTTGGAAGAGAAGGGCTTGGTGAAAATATATCTGTTTCAAAGAAAAAACCTCAAAGATATAATAAGTCAGTACTTTTGCAATCTCGTTGTTATAAGAAAGAGATTTTATCTGCTATAGATACAAAAGCACCTTTATATAAGGGAAGACCAATTTGGTTTTACAGCCCTAGAAAAAAGGGTTATTATGTGAGTATAGGAATAGCTCAAAAAAATACTTATGATTTTAAAAAGCAAAGAGATATGGCAATTTTACTTGGAAAATCAAATATGATGAAAAAAATTCGTTCTTTAAGTTCATCAAAATTAGAGTTACTTGAAGTGATAAGAGATGAAGAATCGGCTGCATTGTATGATGTGTGGGCACACCATACAAGCTCTGCTAAGGTGAAGTCTGTTCGAGTTGAAGATTCTTGGATGGATCCAAAAACTTGTGAACTCTATGTACTTCTTTATTCCGAGAGGTAAACTTTTGAATGAAAAGGTTTTTGATTTTCATTTTCAAGGATAAGCTCTAAACTTCTTGGGCTTACCCTTTTAAGTGTAAGCTTTTTATTTGCATGACAGCGCTCTTTACCATATGTAAAAACTTCTTTAAATACAAGCTTTGTGGGTGTTTTTTCAACAACAAGTAAATCACCACCACAGTCTAGTGCTTTGTAGTCAATTGTAGCTTCTGAAAAACTTGTTATTAAGATATTTACATCTGTAGCATTTTCATTGGTTCCTAGTAAGGGATGTTTCCAATCACGTAAAAACCCTTGCCACTCTCCATAAAAATCTTGTTTGTTTTGTGTTGAATCTTGTAGTGTATCTGTAGTATGAGAAGGTGGTATGTAACTATTGAGAAATGCTGGGATATAAGTTATTGTACCATCTATATGGTAGCTTAGAGTGAGCATATCAAAACTTTCTCTTTGTATATTGATATTGAGTGCTAGATGTTTTGCTTCTTGTGCATTACGAACAGAAGGTTTTTTTGTTCTGATTGCTTCAAATATAAAGGCATCATGTGCTGCTTGTTTTAGGTCTTTTATTGGTAAAGATGGATTGGAGTATGTAAAATTTTTGATAACAATATCATGAGGTAAAACATCTTTTAAGTCTTTATCTGATGCAAAAGCTTTGATAGATACACTCATAGTATTTTGTGTTTGAGTAAATTGGGGTGTCCCCTCTATATGAATAACCCCTCCATAACGTTGTCGTACAACATCATCTACAATTTGTCCATTTTCAATGATAGTTTCAGAAGATAAAAACTCACCAAATATCTCTTTTGATGCTGCAAGCTTTGCCTTTTGAAGTACTATCTCTTTGAGTTGATTTGTATTTTTGTCTGGATATGAGTCTTTTTCAATGATGGCAGTTTCTTCCACACTGACTCTAGCGAAAAGAGTCAAGCTAAGAAAGAAAAGTAAAGAGATAAATTTCATTCGTTTCCTTTGGTTTTAAACTTCTGCATCCCATGCTAAGTAGTTTTTCGATCTATCTGAGATACTTTTAACATAATTTCTTGCTTCATGGGTTAAACGTGTAGAAGTTCTAAGATGATTATAAAGTTGTTCAGGTGTCATTTTATTAATCATTTTAATAGCTAAATGAAGTTTGTGTTTACTACCCGTTAAAGAGTAAACTAAAGAACCAATTCCTGCATTGTATGAGACAGCTCCACAGTAAAGGAGTGATTTTTCATTTTTTACACCTTTAAGGTAATTTTTGCGAATTATTTGAATATACTTAGTTCCTATAGTGATATTATTTTTTTCATCATAGAGGTAGCTAGGACTCAAAATCTTTTTTGTTTTTGTAAGTGCATAGTAAGCATCTACACCAGCAGTTGTCGGGACTATTTGCATTAATCCATAGGCAGGAACATGTGATTTTGCTAAGGGATTAAAGTAACTTTCTGTTTGAATTGTAGCAAAAACAACAGATGGAGGGATATTGTACTCTCTTGATTTTTTTAGTACAAATGGTTTGTATTTAAGAGCTCGTTTTTCTAGATAGTTTGGAACCATTGGTATGTTTACATAATGGATAAACCTTTTTTCTCCATTAGCTAAGACTATCTCTTTTTGTTTTATATCTTTTTTCTGAACATTTTTGTTTTCAAAAAGTCCATTAAGATAGTGACTCTTATCTTTTATAACATAAGGTTTTACAATCTTTTTCTTTACTAAGTACTTTTTCTCAAGTTCAGCTACAGGATCTTTAGATAAAGAGTCTGAGAGTGTTTCCTGCGAGAGTTTTGAGAGTGTTTCATTAAACTTTTTAAGATTTGTCTTTTGTTTTTTATCACTTATCATCTCTATAGTAATCATACCATTTTTATAGTCAATACTTTCTCTTGCATTCATATCTTTACTATACTGTGTAAAGGTACTTTTATTGGAAAGTTTTACATTATGCACTCCCCATTTTTTCCCAAGATAATTTTTATAGTATTGTGCAGAAGCATCTGTGATTTTTGTGTAGTAAAACTTATTTTGTTTAATTGTTTCTAAGTTTTGTTTTTTGATATGGGCAATATTTTGAGTTTGGCTTTGTTTATATGCCTGCATACCTCTAATAATATCTTGATTATTTGAAGATGCAAATAGCATTGCACCTCCAAGTAATAGGAGTACTAAAAGTTTCATCTTATTGGATATCTTTTTCTAGGTTATCCATCATATTATCAAGAACTTTCATTCCATCATCTATACTCTCACGAGTAAGTTTAGAATTTTCAAGATTCTTTTTGTAAATCTCTTGTTTTTTATCTAACTCTTCAACAACTGCTCTTTTTTTAATAGTCATTTGAACATAAAAGTCACCATTATCCATAATAGTTTGGTTTACTACAACTGCACCAGAAAGAGGAATTTGTTTAATAACCTCTTTTGTTGATTGAGAGAAGAGATTTTCCATATCATCTGTATCTGCAATTTGTACTGAACGCATCGCTTGCTTTTGTGAACGTGAAACCATAGTTTCAATTTGTCCGGCAAGTTTGGCTCTTGCATCCATCTCTGCTTGTGGACGCATCACACGAATACCATGGCGGCTATATGCAGCCATACCAACAGCTGTAATACCATCTTTTGATTGAGGATTTACAACCCATTGAGGTAGATTTTTAATAGCTTGGATGTTTTTTTCTTTTTCACTCATAATATGTTGTTGCTTTGCAACCTGCGGTGTCGTTTGTCCACAACCCGTAAATAAAAGTACAGAAGCTGCTGTAATTGATAGAATTGATAATGTTTTCATAAGTTAATTCCTGATTTTAAATTTGTTGTGAAATAATTATAGCAGTGATATCAAAAAATATTCTTAAATATTTAGAGTTAGATATAAACATAAATAAAGGAATATATATTCCTTTATTTAAAAATCAAAAATATCGTCAAGAGAAGTATCTGCAAGTGTATCTTCATTTTCTATCCACATATTAGTGATAGTTTGCATATCACTTATCATGGAAGCATCAAGAGAGTTTATTTTATCTATTTCATTATGGGAAAGGTCAGTTTGCCATTTGCTTAATACATAGGAAAAACTCTCAAGAAGCATAAAAATATTTTCTAGTGTTTGCATATTTTTAGGAAGAGGATTTTCTTGTATAAATTTTGCAAACTTTGACATTGAAGCACTTAGCTCGTCAAAGAAATTATAATAAGCTAAAACAGAGCTATAGCGTGCAAATAAACTTGAAAGTATTTCAATGCTATCTATTGTGATTTGATCTGTTGAATTTAGGATATTAATAATAGTTAAATCTATTTCAGAGTTTAGTTCAATAAGCTCATAAAGGTCATCGTTTATTAGATGATCTATCTGTTCGTGAATATACTGATTATCTAATCCTTTAGAGGGGGAAATTTCTATAGTTGAAGTTTGTGCAATCTGCTCTTTATGTACCATTGTATCGAGCATTCTAAAAGATTTTTCAAGTTCTGTATTCTTTTTTGCTAACTCTTTGTTTTTCTGCTCAAGTTGAAAATTTAATTCCTCAAGCATATCCACATGCTCAAGAACAAATTTATGGTCGCTAATTGCTTGAGATACTTTGTAAAATACATTGAGAAGTTGCTCATTGTTAATAGGTTTGGAGATAAAGCCATCAACACCTATTTCAATGGCTCTTTGTAAGTAGCTAATCTCATTGTGTGCAGTTGTGATAACAATAGCTTGATTTGGATTTATTTTTCGTATGTCAATACTCATATCTATCCCATCACAATGAGGCATATTGATATCGGTAATAATAAGATCGTAGCCATCACCGGAATCTTTTTGTCCATCTATAAACTTCTCTAATCCCTCTTTACCATTAGTTGCTATGTCAACATTTTGAAAATACATGCTTAAAAGCTCTTTAGTGGTGTGTAACAGTGTGAGATCGTCTTCAACATATAAGAGATTGAGATTTTGTGTATATTCAAGTATAAGTTTTGTATTACTCATTAAGTTCTCCATCGACTATGCTTATTTTAAAGCAAACGCCATCATCTTTATTTTTAACACTTAAATGACCATTGTGGTGCTCATCTATAATGATTTTTGACATATAAAGTCCAAGTCCTGTACCATTTTTTTCATGTTTAGTTGAGAAGTAAGGATCGAATACTTTGTCTATGATACTATGATGAATGCCCCCTCCATTGTCACATATTTGTATATTAATGCCATCTTTTGTATCTTGGCATGAAAGATAAATTTTTGGCTCTTTAGTTCTTTGTTCTCGAAAGTTGTCTTGAGAATTTTTTAAAATATTTAAAATGACTTGCATTATTTCATTTTGATAAAGATGTATCTCTTTTTGACTCTTATGTTCTTTTATAATCTCTATGCCATCTGATAAAAAGGATGCTTCAATGATTTTAAGTGCTTTTTCAAATGGGTCTTTAATATGAACAAGAACAGACTGTTTATTTGGTTTGTAAAAGTTTCTAAAATCATCAATGGTTGTTGTTAGATTTTGAACAAAATTTTCTATATTTTCAAGTTTTTCCGAAAAATATTGGCTGGCTTCTTCAATACCCTCTGGAGTACTTAAATCGAATATATCAAGCTCAAGTTTCAGTTTAAGATTTGAAGCAGTGGTGGAAATAGCCCCTAGAGGCTGACGCCATTGATGTGCTATCATGCTAAGCATCTCTCCCATTTGTGCTAAACGCGATTGTGCAAAGAGTTGCTTTTGTTGAGAGGCATTTTTTTCAAGTTCGCGATAAACTCTCTCTTCTAGAGTTTCAGTGAGCTCTTCAAGTTCTCTATTGCTTGCTTCAAGTAAAGCAGTATAATTTTGAATTTTACTTTCCATCTCTTTTCTTTGTGAAATATCTCGCCAGGTAACATAAACAACATCTCTTTCAGCTAAAGATATAGGAGTAAGTGTTACCTCCACCCAAAGGTCGTCGCCACTTGCATGGGTATGTTTCCACTCAAAACTATGGGAACCTTTTTGCATAGCAAGTTGTATCATGATTTGAGATTTTTCAAGAGATCTTTGTCCATCTGGTTGAAAGTCAGGGGAGAGGTCAGCTGGATGAAGCTGAAGAATTTCCTCTTTTGAGTCATAACCAAGCATATCGACAATTGTTTGATTACATTGTATAAAATGGTTGTCTTCTAAGATAAGAATTCCATCTGAAGATTTTTCAAAAAGTTCTTCAAAAGCGGCTTTTTGTTTTTTCAATTCTTGTGTTTTTTTTGCAAGAGTATGTTCAAACTCTTCAATAAGCTCATTTTCTTTACTAATATCTTCGTAAACAACAAGAAGTCTTTCTTCATCTATCTTCGAAACAATATTGCGTCTCCATCCATATATACGGCTATCTTCGTAGAGTCCTATCTCTAGTACCTCTTCTTTATTACTTTTAAAAACTCTGTAAAAAACATCAAGGAGCCCCATAGGTTTAATACCGGGAAACTTTAAATGAACCTTATGCCCTAATAGCTGCTCTTTTGTAATATTTTCTGTGTCTTGAGCTTTTTTATTAAACTCTTCAAAAACGAAATCTCCATCTTCATCATACCTATAAATTACTACACATATTGGTAATAGATCTATATTAATATTTTGCATACTTTTATCCATCATTTTTTAAATTGTGTATATAAATTTCTTCAATTGGTTCGCTAAAGAGATAGCCTTGAAATTCATCAATGCCAAGCTCTTTGGCTGTTTCAAAAATAGCTTTTGTCGAAACATGCTCGGCAATTGTTTTAATCCCAAGTTCTTGAGTAAATTTTACAATGGCGTTTACAAGAGAATATGCATGCTTGTCTGTGTCAATATTTTTTATAAGACTAGCATCTATTTTAACATAGTGAGGTGCTAGAGAAGCAATTTTAGACATATCTGAAAAGCCAAGGCCAAAATTATCTATGGTGATTAAAACACCAAGTGATTTAAATTCATCGACAAACTCGACAAAAGTGTCGTAGTCTTTATGGCCTGGGTGTTCCAAAAGTTCAAAAATTACTTGAGAACTGATGTCAAAGTTAGTTTTATGTTCAAGATGATGTCTTTGAATATTTTCTCTTAAGAGTTTATTGATCTCTCTATTGGCAATGTCATGAAATGTAAGGTTAATTGAGACATGCACATTTTTCTCTATCATTGTCTTGAACGATTCTTTAATCATAATAGTTGTAAGTCCAATATATTGTCTTGAAACCTTAGAAAAGTCTAAAAACTGGTAGGGAGCAATCAGTTTTTGCGAGCCATCGGCTTGAATCTGCTTAATGCGTATGAGAGATTCATATTTTAGTATTCTCTCATCTTTATCAACTATTCCTTGATAATATGCATGGACTCTGTGCTCCTCTAATGCACGATTAATCTCCTCTCTCCAGTAAAGATTTTTTTGCAACTCTTCGCGTCTATCTGCTTCCGTGTTATAGCCAAGGTATTGTCTCCCACGTTTTCTTGCTTCTTGGAGAGCCATATCTGCTTTTCCATAGCTGTTATTAGCATCAAAGGATATACCTATAGTAATGGCTAAGTTAATTGGTTCTTTTATATTTGCTAGTATAATTGGTTTGGTATCGATATATGCTATAAGAGATTCAATATCTTGAATGTAAGTTTCTGGATCAATTGCTTCTACAACCTCATATAAAACAAATTCGTCACCACTCATTCGATAGAGCTCGTAAGCACTGCCTTTAATGAAGTATTGTAAATTTTCAGCAAACTTTTTAAGGATTATATCTCCTACTTCTAAGCCATATATCTCATTATAAACATGAAACTCATCAATATTTATAAGAATCATTATTGGAGTTTGTCTCTCATCAAGATTTTCTATGGAATCTAAAAGTAAACTATGACTCTTTAAACCTGTGAGTTTATCAACATTGAAAGTTCTTTTTATATTTGCAACAAGTTCTAAAGAGGATGTATTATCGTTACTCATAACTTTAAGAGTTACTTTTTCAAGGGCTTCTATAAGGTTTTGTGTTTTCATAGGCTTAAGTAAATAAGCATCAACATTAAGTGAAATACATGCTGTAATGGAGCTTGGATTATTTAATGCACTAAAAACAATAATAGGGATGGTAAGGTTCTCTTTTCTTATGTGTTGAATCATCTCAATACCATCCATATGTGGCATAGAAAGATCAGTGATGATAACATCATATTTGTGTTCTTTATACATTTTTAGTGCTTCAAGACCATTCTCGGCAATGTCGACTTCCAAAAAGAAATTTTTAAATAATTCCTTAGAAGTTTCTTGCATGATTAGATCGTCTTCAACATAGAGTAATTTTAGATTTTTGGTTATATTTAAAATCTCTTTTTTAGTCATTGTGGTTTACCCCCCCCATTAAGATCGATGGTGAAGAGTACACCATCTTTATAATTTTCAGCTTTAAGTGTTCCATTGTGGTGCTCTTCTATAATAATTTTTGACATATAAAGTCCCAATCCTGTACCATTTTTTTGAGTTTTTGTTGAGAAGTAGGGATCAAAGATTTTTTCAATTATATCTGCTTGTATTCCCCCTCCATTATCATAAATAGATATAGATTTTTTTTCTGTCATAATTTTGATTTTTGGATAACGAATATTTTTTTCTAAGAAGTTATCCTGTGCATTTTTAAAGATGTTTAAGATAACCTGCATTATCTCATTATCATACATCTCAATCTCTTGATGAGAACTATAGTTCATAATAATTTCAACATTTTCAGCTTCAAGAGAATCTCTTATAATATTAAGAGATTTTAATGAAACATCTTTGAGAGTTGTTTGTACTGAATCTTTATGAGGTTTATAAAAATTTCTAAAGTCATCTATTGTAGTTGTCAGGTTTTGTACAAATTTTTCTATATTGTCGAGTCTTTCTAAGAAATATTTAATGGCATTGTCTCTACCTTGAGATGTTTCAAGATTAAAGGCTTCAAGTTCAAGTTTAAGTTTAAGATTAACGGCTGTGGTTGAGATGGCACCAAGAGGTTGTCTCCATTGATGTGCAATCATACTAATCATCTCACCCATTTGAGCAAGGCGTGATTGTTGTATCATTTTATGTTCATGAAGCTGTTTTTGTTTTTGAAATACTTTTTCATCTGTAATATCTTTGACAAGAACTAAAATTTCCTCTTGATTTGGAAGTAGTACCGCATCCATTATGACATCGATGTAAGTTCCATCTTTTTTAGTACATTTTTTTTCAAAACCACGATGAATACCATTTTGTTTAAGAATAGAAAGCCCCTCTTTGGAAGTTTCTATCATATCTGGATGGGTGAGGGCAATACAGGAAGTTTTGTAAATCTCTTTTTTTGTGTAACCTGTCATCTTCTCATAAGCATCGTTTACTAGGATGAATTCTGACTTGAGATTCATAATAGCAATGGAGTGCATATTTGAGTTAAATATGGTTTCAAGTAGATCTTTAGATTGTGAAAGTTGATCCATTTTTTCTTTTAACTTATTTTCAAGAGTTTTTCTTCGGGTTATATCTTGTATGGTTCCATTGGAAATCAGTGGCGTTCCATCATTAGAAAACTCTGTTTCACAGCGTTCTTCAACATATTTGAGATTATTTTGCTTAGTCATAATTCGATGCTCTATAATATAGGGCTCTTTATTAATAAGATGATTTTGATATGCTTCATCAACATCTTTGACATCATCAGGGTGGATAGCACTAAAAAAATCATCAAGTGTGGCAATTGGGTGTTTTTGTTTATTTATATCGAAAATATTGTAAGTTTCATTACTCCATCGTAAAAGATTTTTACTTATATCTAGTTGCCAAGAGCCTATTTTTGCAAGCTCTTGTGCTTTATCTAAGTTTTGAGCTGATAGTTCAAGTTTTTCTTGAAGAGATTTGTCTAGCTGGTGCATAAGATCTTTTTTTTCACTTATATCACGAATAGTTCCAAAAATAGAGAGTTTACAATTATGAAGTACTCGTTGCAAAATCACTTCGCACCAAATAGCTTCTCCACTCTTTTTCAGATGAACCCATTCAATGGGAACACCCTCTGCATTTTTCATAATAAAGTCTGCTTTATCTTTTGAAAGTTGTCCATCTGGTTGTATCTCTGGAGAGAGTTGTGCAGGGTGAAGCCCTAAAATCTCCTCTTGAGAATTGTAACCAAGCATTTTAACAAAACGGTTATTACATAGAATAATTGTATGGTCTGTTGCTATACATATACCATCAACTGAAAGATCGAAGATATCTTTATAAATATTATTTTTCATGTGATAACTCTTTGCTTATTTGTTCTTTTGGTTCGTAAAAATAGAAGCCTTGAAACTCGTCAACATTGAGTGCTTTTAAAATATTGAACACTGTTTGAGAATGAACATACTCTGCAATGATTTTAATGCCAAGTTCATGTGAAAACTGTACAATAGCTCGAACAAGTACAAGTGATTTTTCATCGGTATCTATATTTTTTATCAAAGAACCATCTATTTTGAGATAATCGGGTTCAATCTCCAAAATATACTCAAAGTTTGAGAAACCACTTCCAAAATCATCAATGGCAAAACGTACACCATACTTGCGAAAACGACGAATGAAAAGCTTAACATCACGGTAGTTTTCAATACTTTCACCCTCGGTAATTTCAAAAACAGCAAAGTTGCCAAGCTCCTTGTTTTCTTGAAAAAATTTCTCTACATTATCTATGAAAAGGGTATTTTTAATATCGCTGTAGGTAAAGTTAATGCTGAGTGTTATCTTAAAAGATTTAATTTTTTCAAGAGCCTGGAAAATTACATAGGAAGAGAGTTCTCTGTATAGACCTGTTTTTATAGATATCTCTAAAAAATGGTATGGTGTTATAAGCTTTTTCGTTTTTGGGTCTCTCAGACGCATTAGTGTTTCATATTTAACAGTTTGGCTGCTTTGATCAACGATACCTTGATAAACAGCGACTATATTATCGCTCTTTATTGCCATTTTTATCTTCTCTTTCCAAACAAGAGCATCTTGCTCCTCATCGCGTTTATCAATGGCTTTAGAGTACATCGCATAGGGTTTTTTATGAAGCTTTGCATATTCAAGAGCTATTTTTGCTGATTCAAATGCATCATTTTGTGAAGTAGATATTCCAACTGTGACCTCTACGGAGATAGAGTCATCATTTACTTTTACTCTAAAATTATTTAATTTTTTAAAAAAGCTTTCAAGCTCTAATTCATATTTTTCATAGTCAATATGTTGTGCATTGTCCCAAAGTATAAATTCGTCAGAGGAGAGTCTATAAACTTTGTAGGAGTTAGTAGCAGAAAAATCAAGTAAAAATTTTGCAAATTCTTGAAGGACTAACGATCCTGTATTTGAGCCATATATCTCATTAATAATTTTAAACTTGTTTATATCTATCATAAAGAGTATAGGTAGGTTAATCTCTTTAATATCTTCAAAAAAAGAGTAACGGTTCAGTAGTCCTGTCAAGTCATCATAATGAAGTTTGTACTCAAGCTCTTGTGTTCTTTGTTTTATCTCATTTTCTAGGTGTTCTTGGTAACGTTCATCTTTTTTATCAAGATAGATTTTTTTTGAAACTTTCTCTAGTGATTTTAAAAATTGTTGATGTTCTAAAGGTTTGAGAATAAAACCATCAACTCCGAGTCGAATAGCATCTAAAAAATATTCACTTTCATTATATGCAGAGAGGATAAGAACAGAAATTTTCGAATCAAATTCTCTGATTTTTTTAAGCATCTCTATTCCATTAAGGTAGGGCATATTGATATCTGTAATAATAAGATCGAAATCACCCTCTTTAAAGAGTTCCACTCCCTCTTGACCATGAATCGCAGTTGTAATGTTGTCAAAGAGGTTCTCAAGCATCTCTAGTGTGCTAAGTCTTGCTTTATCATCATCTTCAACATAAAGAAGTTTTAGGTTTTGAGAAAGCTCTTTGATCTTTTTAATACTATATTGCATAGGACTCTTTTGTTTTTATTTATAAAGTATTGTAAGTATATAAAAAAGTGGTGTCAAAAGGTGTCAAAATTAATGACTGTTATCTATTCTGTAACCTAGGTGGGGCATTGATACAATTGTATCTTTTGGAAGTTTTTTTCTTAGGCGTTTTACAAGACTTTTAATAATGTCTTGTGAAAATTTTTTTTCTGATTTATAATAGAGAGCATCAAAAATTTCTAAGGAAGTAAAATTTTCCCCTTGTCGTTCAAGAAGAAGTGTAAGCAGTTCTTTTTCAGACTCACTTAATTTTACAATATTTGTATTATGAAAAAGTTTTTTTGTTTTTTTGTTCCATTGATAGTTTTCAGGGAGAGATATAAGTGCATGGTTTTTCTTTTCTTGATAAATTTTAGAGCATATGTCAAATAAGACGCTTTTAATATCATTACTTGTAAGTGGTTTTTGCAAGAAGCCATCAACACCCATTTGAATAAGTTTAAGAAGGTATTTTTTATCATCATATGCAGATGTGATAAGAATCTTTTGATTTTTGTTGTGTTTGTAAATCTCTTGAGCCATACTCAGTCCATCCATGAGAGGCATTTTAATATCACTAATAACGAGATCAATATAGTTTTGGTTTGTATCGTAAAATTCTCTATAAAGTTTGAGACCTTCTTCACCATCTTTTGCAACATAAATTTTTTGAAAAAGAAACTCAAAAAGTTCTGTTGTTTTTTCTCTTAAGTCTTTGTCATCTTCAACATAGAGTAGCGATATGTTTTGGCAAATAATTTTAATTGTGAATCCTTAATATGTATTAAATAGAGAATTATAATAAAAAATATTAAAAAAGAAAAGTATTTGTTTAGATAGATAATAAAATAGGGATGTAGGGGATTAGAAATTTAATTCTAATCCCAAATTTTAGAGTGGATCGTTAAGTGAAACTGCTTTTTTCTCGTGAAAGTGAAAGTGTGTTTCAAGGTCTGACATGTAAAGTAGTACCGGTACAACTATAAGTGAAGCTATCACAGCTGCAACTGTACCAAATATAAGTGATACACCAAGACCACCAAAAACGGCATCACCTGCAAGAAGTGTTGATGCTAGCATAATAGCAACTGCAGTTAAAAAGATAGGTTTTGCACGTGTTGCTGATGAGTATGCAATAGCTTCGGCTTTATGCATCCCTTTTTCATCCATTAAAGATTTTGTAAAATCTATAAGTAGCAGAGAATTACGTGAACTGATACCTATCAGTGCTATAAAACCTATAAGTGAAGTTGCTGTTAAGAAAAATGTATCTGTAGTAAACATATCCATTATCCAGTGTCCCACAATAACTCCAATAATAGAGAGAAATGAACCAAGCAAGATAATACCACTGATGGTATAACTTTTATAGTAGATTACCATAAGTAAAAATATAAGAATAAGCGCGGCAATAAAGGCAGCACCTAAATCTATAAATGTATCTATAGTTACTTTCATCTCACCATCCCAGATAAGGTCGTATTTTGCACCTGTTTTTTTATCTGTAAGTTTAAGGTTAAAAAGACCTACCTCTTCAACATTATATTCATCGCCAAATGTTTTTAAAATAGTATGTTTCGCGGCAATAAGAGGATATACCTGAGAAACCATATCTGTTTCTGCTAAAACATTTGTCATCTGGTGTAAATCTTTTGTCATAATCATAGGATTTGATTTTTTAGGAACTATAGTAACAAGTTCAGTTACAGGAATCATCATACCCATTTTATTCATCAGTTTAAGTGATGTAAGTTTTGATTTTACAGATGCTAAATCTTTATTTGTAAATCTTTTAGATTTTTGTGAGAGTGAAAGATAAATAGGCACTTGATCGTTATATTTATCTGAATTTTTTACAGCGATTTGCATCCCCTCAAAAGCAAGGTACAAGATGTTGTTAAGTTGTTTTACATCAACACCTGACTTTGCAATTTTTGTAGAGTTTACAATCACTTCAAAAGTGTCATATATATCATCTTCCATTATGTCTATATCTACAAGCCCTTTCGTGTGTTTAAATACATTTTCAACACGTGAAGCGATATGGCGAATTGCAAGAGGGTCATTTCCATATACTTCCATAACTATAGCAGCCATGGTTGGAGGACCAGCAGGTGGTTCAACAAAAGAGATGTTTGTGTTAGGGTAGAGTTTTTCACAAGCTCCTTGAATCATAGGACGCATACGTTGCACCATTAAATACGATGGCTCTTTTCTATGGTGTTTTTTTGTAATATTAACAACAATTTCTGCAACATTTTCTGCATTTTTAAATTGGCTTCCTTTAATAAGACCTGCAAAATCAAGAGGAGACCCCATACCTAAAAATACCTCAGTATCTCTCACTTCTTTCTCTTTTACAACGAAAGAGCTTACACAGTCTGTAACCTGTTTTGTTTGTTCAATAGAGCTTCCATTGGCAAGTTTAACATAGATATTGAAAGTGTCATTGTTTTTCCCTGGAAGCATCTTTGCTAGTACCATCTCTGTCGGTGCTATCATTAGAATAGAGAGTATAAATGCTATAAGTGTTCCAAATAAAATAATTTTTCTTTGTAGTGAACTTTGGATGCCATTGAGAACGAGCTTTTCAAATTTATCAAACATTAATGCTCTCCTTTTGAGTGATCTGGACGTTTAAGTATTCTTACCGCTAGGTAAGGTGTGAAAATATAAGCAATGAAAAGTGAAGCAATAAGTGCTACTGGAACATTGGCTGGAATAGGTTTCATAAACTGCCCCATCATTCCACCAACAAACGCCATAGGCACCATAGTCATAATAATAGCGAGTGTAGCAATATTTGTTGGTGCTCCAATCTCATCAGTTGCTTTAATCATAATTTCATCATTACTTTCATGTGCAGATTCTGCCGAGTGGTAATGTCTATGAATATTTTCAATAACAATAATCGCGGCATCAACTAAGAGCCCAAGTGAAAGTAAAAATGCAAAGAGGGTAATACGGTTAATAGTTTGCCCTGTAAGATAAGCTACAAAAAGTGTAATTGCTAAAATAGCAGGAACAGTAAAAGTAACTATCAGTGACTCTCTCCAACCAAGTACAAAAATAAGTAAGATGGCGATAATAACAATAGATAAAAGAAGATGTTTTACAAGTTCATTTACTGCTTCATCTGCACGCTCTCCATCATTTCTTGTAATTACAAAATTGATACCATTTTTTTGAAGGTATGATTTATACTCGTGGAGCTCTTTTTTTACTTCATCTGCAATAATTACTGCATTTGTTCCTTGAAGTTTTGAGACAGTTAATGTTACTTGCTCTTGGTGTGGAGTGAATTTTTTATCTTTTTCTCTTACACTAATACTCGCAGATTTAAAGTTTTGAATGTCGTAAGAGTTTTCAACTTTTGCAACTTGTTTAAGGTATATAGGAGAACCCATATATTGAGCTACGATAATATTTCCGACATCTCTAGCATCTTCGATGGCGTTTTGTACACCAACCATAACAATTTTATTGTCTTTCGTACGGTTTTTAATGGCAGGAACATTATATGCGAGTGATTCAACAGATTTCATAATTTGCCCCATAGAGAGGTTGTACCCTGAAAGTTTGTTAATATCTACTTCAATGTTAAACTGGTGTTTATGCCCACCTTTTATTTGTGTTACAGCAACATTATCAAGACCATTAATATGATGTTGTATCTCTTTTACTTTGTCATAAAGTTCAGTTTTGCTCATTTTATTGTCATTTGAATAAAATGCGATAGAAACAATAGGGATATCGATGTCAATATCAAGAGGTTTTATAATAGGTTGCATTGCTCCTTTAGGAAACATATCAGAGTTTTGCATAATCTTATCATATACTTTAAGATTTGAGTTCTCTTTCTCTTCTCCTATAAAAAAGGCGATATTAACAATTCCAACATTGTCCATAGCCATACCATAGATATGTTCAACACCTTTTATCTCTTTGAGTTTACGTTCAAGCGGTTTTACTATGATTTTCTCAACTTCTTTAGCACTAGCACCAGGAAGAGCTACAATAACAGTAGAGCCACTCACAACCATTTGAGGATTTTCCTCACGAGGCATAATTGTAAGTGATAGATAACCAATTGAGAGTATAAAAAATCCTAAAACTGCTGTAAGCGGATTACGTATAAATGCTTTTGCTAGTTTACCGGCTGAATCTGTTGGTTCATAAGGTTTATGCTTCATATTTTTTCCTTAGTTTATACTAACAGTTGCATACATACCAGGGTAAACAGACTTGTTGTGTGTTTTAAATGATACTTTAATTTTAAAGGTATGCGTCATTGGGTTTGAGTTAGGAATAATTGCTGAAATTTTTCCAATTACTTTTATGTGAAGTGATGGAATCTCAACTACTACCTTTTTACCATGGCTAATTTGTGACATATTACTCTCTGCAATCTCTGCAGAAATTTTTAAATCACTTAAGTCTGAAAGAATAATAGCTGGCATACCTGGCATTGCCATCTCACCCACTTTAATGTTTTTCGCTACAACAACACCATCGTTAGGTGCTTTTACATTTAAGTATCTGTATTGATTTTCCACCTCTTGTAATCTTGCTTTTGCAATACTTATCATATCTTCCAAGTTCTTTGTTGCAAGTTCAAGGTTTTCAACCTCATAACGTGAAACCATATCTTTAGCTAAGAGGCGACGATGGCGTTCTAGGTTGATTTTAACATTGTTGTACTGATTTTCATACATTTGTAAACTTAGTTCCGCTTGGCGTTTACCTGAGTCTATCTCACGAGAGTCAATACTATAAAGAATTTGACCACGTTTTACTTTTTCACCCTCACTCACTTTTACCTGTGTAACAAAACCCATAAAACGACTTGTTATCATTTTTTGGTTATCTGAAATAACACTCCCCGAAAGAGTTAATGTTTCTGCTAAAAGGGAAGCTCCAAGAGCGAGTACTATTAAAATCTTTTTTATCATTATTTTTCTCCATTTGCTAGTTTTTCAAGAGCAAAAATACGCTCATTGCGTTTATTTTTTGCCATTTGTAGTTGTAGTATTTTTTGAATTTGAGCAGATTGTTTGATGATAACATCACTCATAGAAGAGAGTTTTTCTCTATATCTGCCCTCATAGTTTTCATAAATTGCATCTGCAAGTTCTAGTTCTTTATTTAAAGAGGCTATCTCATCATCAGCACTTTGAATCTCGGTACGTATTTTAGCAGTTTTTAAAGCAATTCCATGACGAGCAAGCTCAACTTGTGCTTGCATTTTAAGATGATCAAGTTTTGATTTCTCTATTTTTGCCCCATCTATGCCACCATTAAAGATATTCCAAGTAAGTCTAGCACCTATTGTATAGGCCTTATGCTCATTAGCATTTCCTAAGAAACTATCATCAGCTGTTGATGCTTCTGCAAAAGCCCCAACAGTTGGGTAGTAAGCAGCTTCAGAAGCATTGACCATATCTTTTCGTATTGCTAAACCCGTAGTGGCTTTTTGAATGTCGAGATTTTGTTTAAGAATCTCATCATCGCTATATGTTGGCATGGCAATCTCAGATTTTGGTGTGATTATATGTGCAACTTTTTGGTTAAGTAAAAAACTAATGTAGTGGTAAAGAAGTTTTTCGTTTGAGTGCATTTGTAAAAGAAGTCTCTCAACATTCCCTTTTTTTGCTTTTACTTCTAATAAATCTACTTTTTTTGCATATCCCACTTCAATCATATTTTGTGTCATATCTTCTAGCGTGTTGATATTAGACATGATTTTTTCTAAGTGTTTGATAGAGCTTTCTAAAAGTGCCATATCGTAGTAAGATTTTCTGAGTTGATAAATCTTTTCACTTTGAATTTGTTGCTTATCAAGTGTTTTCATCTTCGTCATAGATGCTTTTATATCAGCATAACTTGAGAGTGCAAATCCTGTAAAAAGAGGTACTTCATAATGAAGTTTACTTTGAAAAAGGTTTCTATACCCTGGATAGTTTAAGTCTCTTGGCTGTACTGCTAAAACATTTGTTGTCCCTGGAGGTGGAGAAAGAAAATCGGAAAAACCGAAATCTCCAAAAGTTGCTTCACGTGATGTAAGTTTAAAGCCAAAAACATTCCCCGCGTCATTACTTCTTGCTGCATCTTGAATAAAGTCTAATTTACCCCAATTCATTCCAGATACACTTTGCTCATCTTCTCTTGCAGATTTTACTTCTAGCTTTGCAGCCTTAATCTCCAAGTTTTGGTTTTTTAAAATATCTAATGCTTCATTAAGTGTTAATGAAGAACTAGAGGTCTCTGCAGCAGTTAGTATGCCAGCAAAGAGAAAAATTGTTAATAGTTTTTTCATCTATTTTCCTTCTTAGAATTTTAACTTTAGATTATAACATATATCTTATTTTTTAATATCACAAAAAAGTCAAATTTAGTAATTTCTAAACATTT
>Ga0256828_1000357_pt1 | contig 31468 bp, 27 predicted proteins | sample CV88metaG_FD_185993 | JGI IMG/M metagenome (GOLD analysis project Ga0256828, IMG submission 185993) | Hydrothermal vent microbial communities from East Pacific Rise, Pacific Ocean - CV88 | ecosystem: Environmental > Aquatic > Marine > Hydrothermal vents | place: Pacific Ocean: East Pacific Rise...
ATTTAAATTAAAAGGAAAAAAAATGAAAACACAACTGAGTCTAACAAAAGCAGCAGGAACAAAATTTATAATTTCTGATGGTACAACGGTAATTGCTTCAGCAATGATTATTGCAGAAGATGAACTACAAGATGTAAAAAAACTTCTTGCAGAACCAAAAACATATCCATTAAGACAAAATAATGTTGCTGCTGGTGCGTTTAATTTTTCAAATATGAATTATGTAAAAGAAGTTCCTATGAAGAATTTTAAGGCACATTTAGCATTAATGATTTCAAATTTGGCATCATCAAAAACAGGAAATATTTTTAAACAATATTTTCTTATTGATAAGAAATTTAAAGATGGAACACCAAAAGAAAAAGAAGATATTTATAAAGAGATTAAAAAAATCTTTTTCGAAAGAAACATGAAATCTTTACCTATTCCAATTAAAAAAGAATGGGAAGAATATTTTTGGGAAGAAGTTGAAAAATCTCTTTCTCCTCTAAATCAATTGGGTAATCCACCTATGGCTGGTTATGTTATGTCACTACCTGATTTGACTTTTCTTTCAAGATTGATTGAAAAATGTCATACAAAATCAGAATATAAAAAATATAAAGGAAGAGTACCAAATATTAATGCTCTTCTTGCTATTGGTGATATTAAAGGTTTTGATATTAAAGCTTGGAAAGCATTTTTATCAGATGTTCTTGGTTCTAAAGAAGAATTTGAATCAAAATATTCTATTGAACATCAAGAAACAATTGTTAGAGGTTTTGAACTTTTTGGAAACACAAAAACGATTATATCTTCTTTAAATGAATTACACTCTGCTTCTCTTAGACCATTAACTATGATTATTAGAAATATGAGAGATGAAGGAAAGAAAAAACAATACAGAAATGCATTGACAAAAATTCTAGAAGAGTTTTCAAATAAATCAACAGAATTAATTTCTGTTATTAATAACTTTGATGATTTGTTCAAAGAACACTATCAAAATATTAGAAATGGAAACTGGAAAGCTATTGAAAAATATCTTGCAACAATTGTATATGATAATGTTGCAGAAGGATGTAAAGATTTAGCAATTACTTGTGGTAGAGTATCTGTATCAAAAACAGATTATCCTAGATATGAAGAACTATATCTTGATAGTATTCAAGATTGTTTGACTGCTCCAAAAGAGTATCCTACAATTTCTGGAAATGTTGAAGGTTCAAAGAAAACTTCATGGGAAACTATTGATATGAGTGATCCTAGAGCTTGGGTTGTAGGTATTGAAACATATTGTTGTCAACATCTAGGTTCAGTAGGTGGAGCTTGTGTAAGATATGCTGCTGCAAATCCTAGTACATCTGGTATTTTTAGAGTTGATGAAAAAGGAAGAACAATTGCACAATCATTTTTCTGGCTACAAGAATCATCTAAAAAAGGTGAATATATTCTTGTTTTAGATAATATTGAAGTTGCAGGAAGTTCTGAAAATGGAATTAAAGATTCTGTTCTTGAAGCTTATCGTTCATTCGCAAAAGAAATGGAAAAATATGTTGGTTTGTTTAGAATTAGAGCCATTACAATTGGAACAGGTTATACAGAAGGGTTCCTAATGAAACTTGCTCCAGATAATGCAAAAAATGAAAATTATGCTCAAATTCCATCAACACTTAACTATTCTGATGCAAGAACTCAAAAACTCTTTAAAGAGTATAAATTGCCAAAGGTTAAATAGATGATTTACATTTATGATACTACAGAAGAAGTCCTTTTAAATTGGACTTCTGGTGATGGATTGCTTCTAATGCCAAATAAATCAGTTTCTCAATTTATTGTTAAAAATCTTGATAAATACGGTATTCTTATTGCAAAAGAAGAAGTAATAAAGCTAATTAATTCAAAAAAGAAAAATATTTCAATATCTCAAATAGAAGAATTCTTTTCAAATAAAGAGTATTTAGATATTTATTCAAAACCAAATAGAGGACAAACACAACAACTATTTTCAAAAACTGTTGAAAATATTAATGAAGGTAGAGATATTTATTGTTCTATTGATGCTTTTGTTCTTTTTATTGAATGGGCAAAAGAAAATTATCCTGAATTTGATCAGGAAATATATTATGAAGGAGAACCAGAAAATATTATCCAAACATACGGATATACAAAAGTAAAATCAATAACATTAAATAATCTTGACAGACTATTAAAACTATTTTGTCTTTTTTATGGAAAAGAAATTACAAAAAAGAATATCTTTTTAATTAGTGATTTTCAAAAAAAGTTAATCTCTCTAAATTTTTCTTTTTATGATAAATTAGAAGAAGTAAAAGAAATTATAGAAAATAAACATCAAGAAAATATGGAATCTCTTCCAACAAATAATATTTTTAATAAAATTTTAGAAATGCTAGAAAATCTTGAATTGATTCAAAATAATTTTTCTATTAATGAAGATTTAAAACTAAAAGTTTTGATTCCTTCTGATAATTTGATTGAAAAATATAATGAAGATTTTAAAAATATGCTAGGGTATTAACCCTAGTATAAATACTTTATAAGATATTTACAATTAAAAATACTATAATAATAAAAAAAAATAAAGGGCATCATAAATGACTAATAAAATATTAAAAGAAATAAAAAGAAATAAAATTAAAATATCATTTTTCCTAGTAGGATATCTTATGCTAATTTTAGATTATAGAATGCTTATAGCAATGGAAGATCTTTTAAAATTATTTGAAACATTTTATTTAATTATTTTTAATTTAATATTTATTTTTATTATGTTTCCAATCATAAAAAAAATAATTAAAATATATACAGAAATAATTATTTTAAAAAATGATAAAGGATATATAAAAATTTTTAAATATTTAAAAGTAATTTCATTAGGAGCATTTATAGGATTTATTACAATGATTTTTCAATCTTTTGTAATTGTTCTTTTGCCTTTTTAAGAGGAGACTATGGTAGCTAAAAAAGAAAATGAAGAATATGTTTTTGATATAGATTTAGATAGAGGTTTATACTTAGGTGCAGGAACAAATATTGTTCCTGAAGTTAATAAAGACCATCCTGTAGAACCTATTTTTATAGAGTGGAGTCATTTAGCAGGACACTTAGTTGTTTATGGAACTACAAGGGTTGGAAAAACTAGATTAATGGTTTCTTTAATTAGACAATGTATTCTTCATGGAAAAGATATTATGGTTGTTGAACCAAAAGGTTCAAAAGGACAAGAAACAATTGCATGGATATTGGAATTTGCTGAAGAAGCAAATAGATTAAGAGATATTACATATATTTCTCCAATGTTTAAAAATTTATCAATGGCATTTAATCCAATTTATGGTTTAAGTAATGAAGAAATTGCATCATTAGTATCAACATTAATTCCTGCAAAAGATGATTTTTATATTGTTATGGGTTATACAATTACTTTTGCTATATTAATTGGTTTGGAATTTATTGAGAAAGCTGAAGGAAAAGTTGCAGTTGGAAAATCAATAGAGAGAGAATTTAAAAGAGTTTATTCAGGAAATTCAAATATTGTAAATGAAAGTTTAAATTTATCTGATCCAGATTTATCAGAAAGAACAGCTGAACCAAAACAATATAAATCTTTAGAAGAAATAGACCCACCTTATAGAACATTAGTTACATTTGCAGATATAGCAACATATTCTACACAGCAAGGACTAAATATAATTTTAGATACTGTAAATAAAATTACAGCTGAACAATATGATACAGATGATGAAAAAGAAATTGCTGAATTAAATAGATTAAAAGTTGAAGCAGTTAGAGCTTTATCAGAACAAGCAGAAAAAGATCAATCTTATTTCTCAAAAGTTGCTTCATCATTTAATATTACTATTCAACAATTATCTACTGGTGATTTAGGAGAAATATTATGCTCAACAAAAATAAATCCTGTAATGGATGGATTTAAAAATAAAAATCATGGACAAATATTAATTATTCAGCCGTATCCATTAAAATATAAAAAAGCGTCTGATGCATTTGTTAGGGTTTTCTTTGCAATGTTTACAGCCGCATTTGGAGATGTTGGTGCTGCGGGTAGAGTATTTCCAAGAGAAATATTCTTATTTATAGATGAAGGAGGTTCAGTTTTATATCCAGGAGTAGAACACTTATTTAATAAAGCTGGTGGTCTTGGATTAAGAATAATGATTTTTTCACAATCTTTTGCCGATTATGAAGCAGAATTAGGTATGGAATTATCTAAAATTGTAAATGATAATACAAACACTAAAATTTATATGTTAATGAATGATATTACATCAAGAGAACAAGTTTCTGCTTCTTTTGGTAAAGTTATGATGGCAAGTGCTGGATATATGGGTTCAAAGTTAGATATGAGAGTTTCAACAGGTGAAGGAGAAAAAGAATTATTAACTTCAGCTCATGTTGCTCAAATGCAAAAACAAGAATTTTTATTACAAACTAATATTGGTTCCTATTTATGTGTTGCTCCAAGCCAACCAGATCCAGATTATTGGGTTGAAACACCAAGAACAGAAACAGAACTTCTTTATGATGATTATGCTTCAAGATATGCAACATCTATAGAAAAAGAAGAATTAATTGAATTGAACAAAATGGAGGAATAATAATGGGTATGATTTTTACAATTTTAGTTTTAATACTAATTAGTTTTTTATCATTTTTATTTTATAAAAATAATTTTGATATAAATAAAACAATACGATATATAAGAGTAAATTATTTTAAATGCTGTATAAAAGATGAAAAGAAAATAGAAGAAAAAATAGGTGTTAAAGCAGTTCAAAAATTAAAAGGAGAATTAACAGATATAAATGATTGTAAAGAACCTTTACCTGAAATTCCATTAGATTTGTGTCTAAGTAGTGAATTAGAAGTTGAAGAACTAAAAATAAGAGAAAAAATTTTTAGACAATTAAAAGAAAGAGAAAATTTTGTTGTTGACGGAGGGAAAAATAAAATGATATTACCTTTGGAAGCAACAATTTTTTTAACAAAGAATTTTAATCCATTAGTTTCAGAAGAAGGGAATATTTTAGTAATTGCAGAACATAAAGAAATTAGTGGTTCTACAGAATTTGAAGAAATAAGACTATATTTAAAAGATAATGATATAAAAAATGAACGAGGAGAACTTATATATAAAGATGATAAATCTATATTAAATCTAATCAAATCAAATATAAACGCAGAAATTGAAAAAAGTACAGATAGAAGGGCTGTTAAAAGATTTAATCCAGGAGAAGTAATTGAAAAAGAGATATTAGAAAATAAAAAAGAAGATGAAGAAAATAATCTTTTTGAAGAAATAGATGAGGAATCATCTACAAATAAAAAAGAAGATGATTTTTTTGAAGAAATAGATAAAGAATTATCTTTTGGGAAAACAGAAAAGAAAGATAGTGATATATTTGCGGATATAGATAAAGAATTGTCTTTTGAGAAAACAGAAAAGAAAGATAGTGATATATTTGCAGATATAGATAAAGAATTATCTTCTGGGAAAACAGAAAAGAAAGATAAGGATATATTTGCGGATATAGATAAAGAATTGTCTTCTGAGAAAACAGAAAAGAAAGATAAAGATATATTTGTGGATATAGATAAAGAGTTATCTTCTAATAATAAAATAGAAGAAGAACAATCATTTATGATAGATGATAATCCTTTTGGAGATGAAGAGATAGATTTTTCAAAATTAGATGAAGAAATTAGTTCTGAACTTGAATTTGAAGAAGATAATGAAGAAGATAAAAATGAGAGAGATGATTTTTTTAAAAGAATAAAATATAAAAGACTTTCTATAAAAAACATAACAAAAGAGAATATTGAAGAAGATATAAAGGAAGTTTTTAAAAATATAGATATAAAAGAAGCTATTCTTAATAATTTAATAAAAACAAAACCTTTAATATTTAATGCAAATAAAGAGGTCATTTTTATTGATATGAAAAATTTTTTATTTGCATTATCAAAAGTATATGGTATTGAAGCTAGTAAAAAAATAGAGTTGTTTGATAAATTAGATATTCCTTTATTAAGAAAAGTTTCAAATATTATTGCAGATGGATTTATTGATGAAATATCTGATTTAATTTCTGGGAATAAAAAAGTTAATAGAGTTATTTTAGAAAGGAATGGAGAATATTATTTTTCATTTGGATTATATATTATGTCTGACATGTTTAAGAAAGTTCTTTCAGATGAAGATTTTGATTTTTTTAGACAATATCCATATAATACAGAATATAATATTTCAGATAATAGTAATAAGACAAATACACCTCTAACACCATCAATTAAAGATTGTGAAATATAATTAGATTATATTTATTTTTTTCCCTATAATTATAGAAATAAACTCTATGGGGAACAAAAATGAAAGAATTTAAAGATATATTTTATAAAAATATAAAATCAGACATATCTTCAATAGAAGATCCTGAAACAGGTAAATTAATAGGAATTAACTTAGGATTTTCTCCAATTAATGAAGATAAAATTTATCATAAATCTACTGGAGAAATAGTAACTTATCTTCCTGATGATTTAAATATTAAGCTAGACATGAGGAATTTGATAAAATTTAATTCACTACTGTTAGAAACAATATCTTCATATCTTTTTAATCTAAGAAGTAAAATTATAAAAACAGACTTAATTGAAATAATAAATGTTTATAATAAAGAATTTGATAATAAATATAAAATAAAAGTAAGAGTATCAAGATTCTTTTTTAGAGAAGAAGAAAAAGGTAGATTTAAAATTTCAATTGCATTTTTAGATAAAGAAACAAATGAAGAGACTGTTAATATAAATTTATCAAAAAGAGATGTTCAAGTAATGACAGCATTAATAAAAAAGATAACAACATCTTACCATAGAGAAAGTGGAGTATATGTTCCAGCAGAATTTGTTTCTGTAGAAACAGGGAAAATAGTAGATACTTCTGATATTTTAATTGCAAAAATAGATAATTCTTTACTTATAGAAAATATATGGCTACATGGACAAGAGATAATGAATACTTTATTTACTGTTCAAGAATTAGTAAATAAACTACATATAGAAAAAAATTTATTATCCTTACAATCTATGTATAGACAAATAAAATTTGTTGTTAATGATGATATTCTTTATATGGAATTAGAAAAAATGACTTCTGAACATGAAATAGAAGAAATAGAAAGAAAAGGAGAAGTTGTTAAATTAAGATTACCTTTTACTGGACCTTTAATTTCTTCACTATATCTATTTCTAGATATTGAAATATTAAGACATGCTGATTTTGAAGACGAATTTGATGATGATATTGAAATTATAGGGAAAAAAGATATTTTTGAAGGAGAAAAAATAAAATATCATCTTTCTTTAAAAGAGAGTGTTCTTTCAATAGGTGTAAAAGAAAGACGGAATAAACCAGAAGAAAAAAGAGTTATGTTTTATGGAAGAACAAAAGAAGGAGCTTTTGAAGAAGAAGATGAATTTGGTTCAACATTACCAAATTATATAAAAAAATATAATTCAGATGGAGTTGCGGAATTAGTTCCTGTAATTACAGAATTTAAAATAAATTTAAAAGATCAATGGATTAAATTTATTAGAGGTTTATCTATGGCTTATACACAAGAATTTAAAGAAGTTAGAGATAGAAATGTTATAAAATTCTTTGTTATAAATCAAGGTCCAGAAGGTAGACATAAATATCAATTTCAAATTTTAGCAGATCCAGAAAATAAAGCAACATCAGTATTAATTATTGATAAATATAAGTTAAAAAATAAAGAAGAATATCATGAAGGAAGATTTAGACAGCCATTATTTAAAAAATATGTTTTTCAATTAATAACAATCCTTTTAGCTTCAGCAAGAGAAATAGAGGAAATAAAATTATCAGAAGAAAAGAATACTATAGATTTATTAAGATATAACTATAAAAGTTTTAAAACGGTTAAAGAATTTAAGAAAACTAAAATTGCAGATTATGGAATAAAAAAAGAAGAAGATAAAATATATTTTGGAAATTTTAATCTTGATAATATGTTTGTTGAATTACCATCTCAGGATATAGAAATATTAAATATAGTTTCAATTTTTAGAATTTTTAATGGATATTGGTTACCTTTTGTTGGAGAAAAAATTGCTATTGGACAAGATGGATATTTAACTGATATGTTTGGAGAGTTGAATTTAGAAGAAAATTATGGCTCAGATTGGGCAACAAATTTATATTTTGGGACAACGGTAAAATAATGACACATACAGATAAATTAAGAGTTATTATTTTTAGAAATCAAATAGAAGATAATAATTTAACATATCTTTCTGATATATCGGATGAAGAAATTATAAATCTTTTAAATTCAACAGTTATTGCTAATTCTGTAGATTTAAATGCAATAAAGATAACAAATCTTTTTGGCTTTATTTTTATTGAAAAAACAGAAAGAAAAGAAAGATTGGCAAAAGATATAAATAAGATAATAAACTTATCTGATTCTTTAACAAAAACAGAGAAAGTTTTGGTAAAATTCGGTTTAACTGTTGGATTTAAAAGTAAAAGTTGGAGAACAGAAATGTTTAGGTATATAAATACGCCAATAGCATTAACAAAGCAGTCAGATGGAAGAAAAATAATTTCATCAATAAAATTTAAAGAAATTTTTTATTTTATATATAATTTAGTAAATAGAGGAAAAGCAAATGCAAGATTACCAAAATTCTGAGAAATCATTAAAAAGGATTTCTTCTTTAAACCAATTATTATCTAGTTATTTAGTTTCTTATGCTTTAGTTGAAATAAGAAATGAAAGAGAAAAAGAGCTAAAAGATACTGCAAAGAAAAGTCTTCCAAAAATAAATTCTACAGATGAGAATATAAAAGGATTATATCAAAAGTTTGCAGAAATAGTTGATTTTAAAAAAGGTCTTTTAGAAATAGCAAAAAAAGGTTTGGAAGATATAGATAGATATAACTTTTCAGATGATGCATCTATAAATAAAGCAGCAGCATCAGATATTGAACATTTAAGAGCAGATTTTTCTACATCTTTTGCTCTTCTTGAAAATATTAATTTGAAAGAACACACTTTAAGAGTTTTTAAAATTGCTATTGAAGAAGGTGAAAAAAAAGGAAGAGCAATACAAGTTGCTGTTCCTATTTTAGCTTGTTTATTTCATGATTTTGGAAAATCTGCTTTATTAAGAGAAAAACATTTAGGAATAGAAAGCGGAAAAGCGTATAGAAAGCATGCAGCAGTTTCTAAAATATATATAGAAGAAGAAATAAGACCAGAATTTAAAAGTTCAGAAGAAACAATAAATATGCTATCTAGGTTAGTTGAAAATCATCATCCTTCTAATAATAGAATGAAAAGAAATGAAGATATAGCATTTATAATAAAAGCAGACCAACAAGCAAGAAAAGAAGAGTTAAAAATATTAAAAGAAAAATTAAAAAAGGAGGATTAATATGGCAATAAAAAAAGAAGAATTTCAAGCATTAATTGAAAGAGAAGGAGTAGCTAATTTTATTTGGACAAGAACTTGGAGAGATATTAAAGATACTGAAATTGGTTTATTTGAAATGGCAAATGATAGATGGGGTGTTATATTCAGAATATATCCTCCTTATTATGCATCTCAAGCAACAGAAAATAAATTAGAAGGTTTCTTTAAGACAAATTTACCAGAAGATTCAAGTATACAAATTTTTGCATTTGCATCAAAAAATATAAATGCATTTAAAGAGAATTATAGACATTTACATATGAATCCATCAAATGTAGGAAATGAGGATGTTCTTAAAGAATTGGCAGAGAATAAAATAGAATGGATGGATAAATATAAACATGAATCTATTTTCGCAGATAAAGGGCAAGATGTTAGAATTAGAAATTTTGTAAATTTAGTTTGCATTACAATACCTACAAAAAATGAAAATAAAATAGAGTATACAGAATCAGAAATTATAAATATATTTTCAAGAGTATATACCTCTTTACAAGATTTTAGTCCTTCTAAGTTTAATCAAGTTGAATATGTTAAATTAATGAGAGAGTTATTGATTCCTGATCAAGAAACGATTGATGTTGAAGAAGATAAAATGACTTTTTTAAATACTCAAGTTGTTGATAATAAAAGTGTATTAGTAATTGAAGATAAAACAGATTCTTTAGGAATCGGAACAAATATAAGTAAAGAAGAATATGATGCTCTATTATTAGATGAAAATATTCAAATTCAAGCTGAAGAAGATGAAGAAAATGAAGAAAATAAAAGCTTTTTTCAAAGATTGTTTGAAAAGAAAACAGAAGAAGTTGTAAAAAGAGAAAGTTATACAAAATATCATGCAAAAGTATTAACAACAAAAATGTATCCAAGTCATGTTTCTTTATTTGAAATGTTATCTAACTTTACAGATTTTTATGGAAACTCAATAGAAACAGAATTACCTTGTCAATTTTTCTCAAGTTTAACTATATATATAGAAAAGAAAGAAAGACTTAAAAATGCTGTATTTACAAAAACTCAATGGAACTTACAACAAACAAGTGCATTAGGAGATTCAGCAAGATATTTCCCTAAAATTGTTGAAAGAGCAAAAGAATCAGAAGCAATTAACTTATTGTTAGCAGCAGGAGATGTTCCTATGTCAGCAATGTGGACATTGATTTTATTAGATGCATCTCTTAAAAAAGTTTCCCAATATTCACAAAGAGTACAAAAAAACTTTATTCAAAAGAACTGGATTTTACAAGAAGAAAGTATTATTCAACATTGGATGTATTTATATTCTTTGCCATTACAGTTTGAACCATTTATTTTAGGACATACTGCAAGAATGAATACATTATTTACATCTAATTGTGCAGCAATCTCTCCATTAATGACAGGAGAACATGGATTTGGAGCTCCTGTATTAATGTATTTAGATAGAACTGGTCAATTAGCTTCATTTGATATTTTCTCATCAGAAACAAATTATAACTTCTTAGTTATTGGTTCTTCTGGTTCTGGTAAATCTTATTTAATGGCAGATTTCTTTACAAATTATTTAATGACAGGAGCTAAAATTAGAGTTATTGATGTTGGTAATTCATATAAAGAATTAAATCAAATATTAAAAGGTCAATATATTGAATTTACAGAAGAAGCGAATATTTGCTTAAACTTCTTTACTAATGTTAAAGTAAATAAAGATAATATGATACATGATGATGAATTACAAAATATTGTTCCATTAATTGGATTGATGGCTATGCAATCATTAAGTCCAGAAGATTCTAATAATAATTTAGATATTCCTGTTATTGGAGGTTATATTTCTGAAGCATTAACAATGGCTTGGAAAGACAGGAAAAGAAATGCAGGTATGCAAGATGTTTTATTATCTTTAGAAAAAATAAGAGGTGCAATTAAAGATGAAACAGGAGATACAGATCCTGTTCTTCAAAAATTAATTATTGCATTATATCCATTTGGAAATATTGAAGGAGAATATTATAAATATTTTAATGGAGATAATAATCTTAAATTCAATAATGATTTTGTTGTTTTAGAATTAGAAGATATAGATGGTAATGAGCATCTTAAATCAGTTATATTAGCATCTATTGCTACAACAATTAATACAGAATTCTTCTTAGGTTCAAGAGAACAAAAAAAGATATTAGTTGTTGATGAGGCTTGGTCTATTATGGATAATAAAATTGTTATTAGATTTTTAGAAACAATGGCAAGAAGAATTAGAAAACATAATGGTTCATTAGGAATTATTACTCAATCAATAGGAGATTTTTATAAGAATAAAGCGACAAGAGCTATATTTGATTCAACAGCAAATAAAATATTCTTAAAACAAAATATTGAAAGTATTAATGCAGCTGAACAAAGTGGAGAATTAAATTTAGATGCATCAACAATTCAATTAATGAAGACAATTAAATCTAAGCCACCATTATTCTCTGAATTACTTGTAAAACAAGATACAGGAGACTTCTTTATTGGTAGATTGATGACAGATAGACTTGCTCACTGGATTTATACAAATCACCCATCAGATATGGTAAAAATTTATGAAATAATGAGAAACTTCTCTGTATCTCAATTAGATGCAAAAGTTATAAAAGGATATTCTCAAAAAAATAAAACTTCAATTGAAGAAGAATATACAAGAAGATTAAATGCTGGTTTATTATTACAAGAGGTGGAATCAGAAGAAGAACTAAAACAAAAAGAGGCTAATTTAAATGAAGAATAAAACTATAAATTTTAAAAATATATTATTAGAAAATTCTCATAATATAATGAGAAATTTTGTTGATATTTCTTTTAAAGAATTAGATGAGACAGGTAAAGCATTTAACGATAGTATCATTGATGCTTTAGAAGAGGAAAAAAACACTGTTATTACAACAAGAATAGATGATTTTTCTATTGATGAATTAAAAGAAATAAGAAAAGATATTTCAAAAACTAATTATCATTATCCTGATATATTAAATATGGGAAATTTAATTAATGCCCATACAACACCATCTGAAATATATAAAGATGTGAAATTGTATTCAGAAATTCCTTTTTTAGTACCAACTCAAAAATCAGGAATAGCATATTTAATAAATAATAAATATAAAGAAGAAATAACTTTTCAATTAGAACAAACTGTAATAAATATGATGACAGCTCTTCCAGATGGTTTAGTTAAATTAACATTAATAGATAAAACAGGGTCAGGACAAAACTTTCCCTTATTAAATGTCTTTAATGAAAAATTTATAGAAGGTAAGGTTTTAGCTGAAGATGCAGAAATAGAAACTGAATTAGAAAATATTAAAAATTCTATGGGAAATATTTCAGAAGCTATTTCTGCAAATGGATTCGATTCTATTGAAGATTATAATGTTAATGCAGATGAAATTCAACAAAGATATAATTTCGTAGTTGTTAATGATTTCCCATCTGGATTTAATAAAAAATCATCAGAAAATTTATTAGCTTTAATTGAAAGTGGATATAAATCAGGAATATATGTTTTTATGACTTCAAAATTTGAAACTATATCAGGATATAATCTACCAATTAATGGTATTCCATTAGGTAGTTTTTTAAGATTAATGACAACATTTGAATTTTCAGATAGAACTAACCCATATATTACAAGTAATTATATTAAAAGAAATATAGAATTAGCTAAATGTCCAATTGTTGAAGAGGATAAATTTAAGGCTTTTGTTAATAGTACATATAAAATTAAATTTAAAGAAGAATCAAAAGAACAACTAGAATCTAAAATTAGATACTTAAATGAAGAAATAAGTAAAATAAGTCTTAAGCCAATGATTTTACTAGAAAAAATTATTCCACCAGAAGAACAATGGTATTCAAAAACTGCTGTTAGAGGAATTTCAGTTCCTTTTGGTAAAAAAGGTATAGAAAATACTTATTTTTCATTAGGTATAGATAAGAATAATGAAATAGAAAATGTTCATCATGGTTTAATTTGTGGTATGACAGGTTCAGGAAAAACGGTTTTAATACATGATATTATAATGATGTCTTGTATATATTATTCACCAAAAGAATTACAATTTTATTTACTTGATTATAAAGAAGGTACTGAATTTGCATTATATAAAGATTTTCCTCAAATAAATATTCTTTCAATGGATTCAGAAATTGAATTTGGTCATGATGTTCTTCAAAAAGCTATTGATGTTATTTCTGAAAGAGGTAAGTTATTTAAAAAAGTTGATGCTCAAAATTTAAAAGGTTATAATGAAAGAGTTTCTGAAAAAGATAGATTACCAAGAATTATTATAATTATTGATGAGTTTCAAGAATTATTTCCAAGTGGTGATCAAAGAATATCAACAAAAACAAATAGTTTATTTGATAATATTTTAAGAAGAGGTAGATCCTTTGGTGTTAATTTAATTTTAGCTACACAAACTCTTATGGATGTTGATTTACAAAGATCAATCCTTTCAAATATGCCATTAAGAATTGGTTTAAAAATGGAAGAAAAGGATACTAAAAAAGTATTTGATGAAAATAATAATGCACCAAAATTTTTAAAAGACCCAGGAGAAGGGATATATAATAATTCACATGGACAATCAAAAAATAATATTGCATTTCAAGCATGTAATATTGAAGATGATAGACTTGTATTATTGATGGATAGAGTTCATGAATTTATGAAAGATAATATAGATGAAGATTTTTATCAATATATGTTAGAAGATAGATTCGTATATAGTGGAGAAAAACCAGGTTCAATAGATACATTGCCATATGATGACCCTTCTCAATATTATGTTGGAGAACCAATAGGATTAGATAGAAATCATTTATCTATCAATTTTAATAATGATTTTGGTGAAAATATGGCAATGGTTGGAGCAAATCAAACACAAGCTGTTTCAACTATTTTATATATTATGGAGCAAATATTAAGAAAAGATAAAACAGCAGAAATACATTTTTCAAATTTTTCATTAAATTTAGAATCTTTCTTTAAAGAAGAAACAAAAGATTATGATAAAAATAGATTTACTATAGGTAAAAATGATAATGCTAAAGAAGAATTATCTGCTATATATGAAGAATATAAAAGAAGAGTTGAAAATAAAATTAGAGATGCTCATAAATTATATATGGTTTATTTTTTAATTGAAAACTCAAAAGTTCTTAATGAAAATCGTTCAGAAGAAAGGAAAAAAATAGATGAAATGATTAATTCAGCATCTGAATATGGAATACATATATTCTTCTATGCAATCGATTATGCTACTGTTAGAGATCAAGATTTAATGAGACAATTAAGTAAATTTAAGAAAAAAATTGTTTTTAAAGGTGGAAATTCTGAAAAAATATTGGGTGGATTAGTTCCTGCAAAATTCTCAAAAAATCCTCAAATTGCAATGATGGAAAAAGGACATAGTGAATTTAAAAGGTTTAAACCTTATATAAAAGAAAGTGTTAGAGAATTTTATAAGGAGGATGAATAATTATGATAGATATAAATAAATTGTATTCAATATATATTGATGAGAATACAAAAATAGATAAAGAAAAAGCCTTTGTTTTAGAAAAATTTAGAACTGTTGAATCTAATTATAAATATTATGAAGATGCACTAAATATTTTAGAAAAAGAAAAAAATAAAGCAAAAATAGATTCTTATGAAAGATTATCTAATGAAATAATTGAAAGATTAAGTAATTTTAATCCAACAGATATTCAAATTAATTTACCTCCAATAGAAAAGGAAATTAATTACTTGATTGAAGTTAGAGATGATGTTTCGAATACAAGTCAAAAATTTAAACATACAGTATCAATGTGGAATGCATTTTTAGAAAGAAATAAAAATTTAGATTTATCTTCTTTATTTATTAGAAATATTACAGAAGATATAAAAAAAATAACAGATGAATTTATAGATATTGATTTAAATAATTTATCTAGAATTGAAGAAAATATTATTGATTTAAATCATTCTATTACACGTTCTATTACAATGATGGAAGATTTAGATGGATTAGTTGATAAAAATGATTTTATTGGAAAAGAACCTCTTGCATTAAAGAAAAGAATAGAGGAATTTACAAAAGAAAAATATAAAACTATGACCTTATTAGAAATAAATAATTTTCATAAAAAAATGGAAGCAAAAATTCAATTTTATAAAAATAAAGTTTTATTAAAAAGAATAAAGGCAAAGGTTATAAAAATAATGAATAAAAATGATCACTCTATATATAATTATGGAATTGAAATAAATGGACAATTGTTATTCCCATCGGAAAAATTAACAGAAAATCCAGATTATGAAGATACAAATGAATTCTTATATATAGATGGCTTCCCTGTTTATGGGATTGTTCCTGTAACAAGTATTCAAGAAAAAATAGAGGTTGCTGATGATCAATTTTATGCAAATAAAGAATTAAATGATAAATCTATTCTATTTTTTATTATAGGAATAATTTTATCATCAATTGCTTTATTTATGACAGTTAGTGGTTCTTTGAGTCCATTTATAAGTACTCCTATTGTAGCTATAATAACTGGTTTATTTATTTTTATTTTTAAAGGTTTAAAATATAATATTAATAGTAAATATAAATTACCAAATATGTTTTATTTTTTTAAAGTATCTTACTTTTTTGTATCTATAGGTGATGATGGATTAAATGTTCAAAATGTAGTTCCAACAATTTTAGGTAATTTTTCTAAATTAGTTTCACATGATGCATCGCTTAAAATAGAATTAAATGATAGAAGATTAATTAGACAAAAAGAGGAATTAGAGAATAAAAATAAAGAAGAAAAGAAAAAAGAAAATAAAAGTTTTTTTTCAAAATTTTTAAAAGGAGATAAAAAATGAGTAATCAAATAACAGTAAATAGAGATACAATTGTTGAAATTAGGAAAAAAATAAATTTATTTAAAGAAGAGGCTGAAGAAGCTTTAAAAAATGCTGAAAGAAGTGTTCATAATGCTGAAATAGAAGGATGGAATGATATTAGATATGAAGAATTTTATGATATGTATTCTGAAATACAACAAAATCTATTAAGTGAATTTAAAAGAATTGATGAGGAAATTATTCCTTATCTTAGAAGAATGGAAACATCTTTTGATGATTTCTTTGTATAAAAAAGAGATTTTTTGTCAAAATAATCCTATAATAAAAAAATTTTAATGAGGTAATGTGATGGATGCAGATTTTGCAGAAGGGTTTTTCCCAAGATATATAGATAGACCAAGATTGATAGGAGTTTTTGAAATGGATGAATTTGTTGTTGTTTTTGGAACAATATTCGTACTTATTTTTGCTTCTTTGGCAGCACCACAATTAGATTCTGTAATTGTTATGGTTGGAGCTATAGTAGCAGGTTTAACATCAGGAATGGCATATAAGAAATTTAAAAATAATAGACCAAATGGATATACAATGCAATTACTTTATAAAAAAGGTATTTGGCATCCAGAATCAAATCCTAAAAGATTGATTAATTATCCATATTTAAAAAATAATCATTGTGTTCCATTTGGATTCACAAAAGAACTAATAAGTTAAGGAGGTAAAAAAATGAGTTATTTTGAAGGAGTAAAAAATCAAGCGGTTGTACTTAAAGTATTAATTGGTGTAATAGCAGCAATGTTTTTATTAAATTTAGTAGCATTTAAAATGGTTGCTAATATAGCAGAGAATAAAACAGTTAAAATTCAAGTTCCACAATATATGGATTCTGGTAGTTATGTTATTGGAGCAAATGGAGCATCAGACAATATTTATAAAATGTGGGGAAGAATTTGGTTTGAACAATTAACTAATTTTTCTTATAAAAATATAGATGAAAAAATAAAATATATAGAACCATTTTTAAATAAGCAAACTATTTTTAAAAATAAATCTGATTTAAAAGAAATGGCACAAGATATTAAAACTAATTTTATAACACAAAAATTTAAAATTTCAAAATATGAAATTAAAAGATTGAAAAAAGGATATGTTGAAATTAAAGCTAAAGGAAAATTATATAAAAGAGTTGGTTTAAGAAAAGATAAACTTAATGGTATCCCTTTTGAATATAAAATTATAGCATATACAAAAAATGGACAAGTATATATAAAAAGTCTAGATTCTTATATTATTAAAATTAAAGATACAGATGTTGAGAAAAAATTAGAAAAGAATCCTTATGTTAACTTTGATGAAATAATTGAAGAAGATAAGAAAAAAAGAGCTGAAAGAAGAGCAGCTAAAAAGAAAAAAATGCAACAAAAAGGAGGAATGTAATGAAAAGAATATTGATGGCATTAACAGTAATGACAGTATCTATATTTGGAGCAGTAAATATAGATTCAGGGAAAGCTAGTATATCAATAATTAAAGATAGGGCAAATATTTTGAATTTCCCTTTTCTTATTGATGATGCAAAAATAGCAACAGAAGATGAAAGTAATTATGAAATTAAAGCTAAGAGGAATTCAATAGTTATTATTCCTACTGGTGCAAAAAGTGATAGAGCTGATTTAATTGTTTGGAGTGCAGATCAAAATACATTTGTTATTTCTTTAAAAAATAATGGTAAACAGCAAGTATTTGATTTTACATATAATGGAGAATCTTCATTTAAAAATGCAAAAACAGCATCATATGAAACAGGAAGAATTGATTCTGATATAAAGAAAATAATAAAAGAAGTTAAACTTAAACATAATATTTCAGGATACTCTAAAGTTAAAATTAAAAGACAATTTAAAACTAAAACAATGTTAATGCAAAAAGATTACATATATAATGGTTCTAAATATAGAGTTGAAGAATGGTATATAAAAAATAGAACACCAAAAAAATTATTTTTAGATGAAGCAACATTTTATACAAAAGGAATAATTGCTATTGATTTTGAACAAAGAGAAGTAAAACCAAGAGAAACTATTAAAATGATTTTAATCATAAATAAGGCTTCATTAACAAGCAAGGAGTAGTGATATGGCAAAAGAAAAAAAAATAAAATTAGAAACACTTAGTCAAACAAGTAAAAAGAAAAAAGATTTTCTTATACTTGCAGGAATAGGTGGAATTATAGCATTAGTTGGATTTAGTATATTCTCATTTTCTTTAGATATAGATAAGAAGAAAGTTTATCAAAAAAGATCTATGGAAGCAATTAAAAATTCTCAACTTAAAATAACTCCAAAAGAGAATATTAAAGAATCTTGGGCTATGTCTGTTGAAAATACATTTAAAGAACAGCAAAAGATGATGATTCAATTTATGAAAGAAGTTAAAGCAACTAGAAAAGAAAATCAAGATGAATTAACTAAACTTATTTCTGATAGTCAAAAAGAAACTGAAGGTAAAATTTTTGAATTGACAGAACATATGAACAAAAGTTTAGCTCAAATAAGAAAAGAAGCTAAAGAAGCTGTTTTAAGACAAGATAATAAAATTGAAGAAATTAAATTAATGACAAAAAGAGGAACTAAAATAGATATTACTGGTGGCGGTACAGAAGATGAAATTATTTTAAATGATAATTTAATTCCAAAAATAGATAAAGAAAAAAGAGATAGAAAACTTAAAGATTTACTAAATAATAGTATTGGAGGACAAAGATTAATACCAGTTAAAGGATCTAATGGTTCTGATGGACTTAGTGGTGAAGATGGAGCAGATGGTAAAAGTGGAGCAGATGGAATATCAGGAATTACATCTAATGTTGCATATACAATTATAAAAGATAAATCTGGAAATTCTGTTATTAGAAAAAATAATGGATTTATTTTAAAACCAATCCTTGATGCAAATGGAAAACCTGTTTTAGATAAAGATGGGAAACCTATGATGAAAAAAGAATATACAGGAGCAATCTTAAAACCTCTTTTAGATGATAATGGTAATTTTGTTAAAGATAGTGATGGAGACCAAATTTTTTATGATGAATTAACTAAAAAAAGATTTAGAATAAAACTTAAAAATGGTAAAGAAGTTATTGTTAATGAAAAGAATGAAATAGTAGATACTAAATATTATGGAAAACCTGCATCAAATTTATCTTACTCTATAATTAAAGATAAAGATGGAGAGCCTATTATTTTAGATAAAAAAGGTAGATCTTTAACTAAATTAAAAGATTATTATGGAAATTATGTAAAGGATGATAATGGAGCACAAGTATACATAGATACAACAACAGGTAAAAAATTTAGAGCAAAAACAAATAAAGATGGTAAATTAGTAATTGTTAATGAAAATAATCAAGTAATGAAAAGTATTATTGATAGAGATGGAAACACAACTTTCTTAAATGAAGCTGGTGGGATATTAGAAAAGAAAAAAGTAGCATTTTTCTCTATAGATACAGGAGATGTAAAAAGATATCAATTAAAAGAAAAAAGAAAAGAATTGGCAGCAATTAAAAAGAGAGCTAAAGCTAAAAATACTTATCATATAATAACAGGATTAACAACAGCTTATCTTGTTACTGGTGTTTATGCTCCTGCATTCTCTGAAGGTAAAATGGAACCATTACCAGTTTTACTTCAAGCAGAAGGAGATATTTTAATTGCTAATGATGATACTGAAAATTTAGGAAAATGTTTTTTCTTAGGAAGTGCAAAAGGAAATATGAACTCAGAAACAGCTGACATTAGATTAAATAAAGTTAGCTGTTCTTTTGCTGATGGACATAAAAAGATTGAAGGTTCTATTACTGGTTGGGTTATTGGAGAAAATGGTATTCCAGGTGTTCCAGGTCAATTACTTCATAAAAATGGAGCATGGTTAGCAAAAACATTTGTTGCAGGTTTCTTAGATACATTCTCTCAAACATTAGTTTCATATGCAGGAGCTGGTGGTAAAAATGGTAGTGCTGGAAATGTTAATATAGGAGATTCATTAGCTGAGGCTGGTGGAGAAAGTGCTTCGGATGTTTTCCAAAAAATAGGTGACTATTATTTAGAAATGGCATCTCAAATTTTCCCTGTTATTGAAGTTAAACCAGGAAGAACTGTTGATATTTTATTAAAAGGTGGAGACACTTTAACAGTAACAGATTTTAATTCTGCAGAGGTTGAACAAATAGAAAGAGATATAAAAGAATTAGAAGCTCAAAAAGAAGAAGATGATGCAAGATTAAGACAAATGGAATATCAAAAAACAATTAAAGAATTGACAATTGGAGATAATACAGGACCAGAAGCAGGAAGAGCTTTTACAGTTAAAACAAAAACAAACGATCTATTTAGTGAAGGAGGAAAATAGTCATGATAAAAAGTAAAAAAATATTAACATTATTAAGTGTATCTGGAATACTTATGTTCTCAGGATGTAGCACAGATAATATGTTTGGTGTAGGTGAAGAAAAAAGTGCTTGTGAAGAAGCTAAAGGTAATGGTTTCTGTGGAGCACCATCATCTATATATAAATATAGAGATAAAATTAAACAAATGCAAAGAGATTATAAATATAGTGGATATCCAGATAAATTATTCTTCTCTATTTCAAGAGAAGGTGTTATTGGAGTAAAAGAAGATAAAGATGATAAATGGCAACCATATATAGGTTCTAAATATGAAGAAGAAATTAATAAATTATTAAATATGAAAACAGGAACAGATTTAGGTGTTTCTTCAACTTCAATGGATTTACCCGTAGGAGAAGAAAATGATTTATCTATGGTTTATAAAGAACAAAAAAGATATATTCAAACAAGAACTAATGTTGGTAGAATGATTAGAGATAATGGTGAATATACAAGAACTTGGATTGCTCCTTATGTTGATAATAAAGGTGATTTGATTTCTGCTCATGAAGTTTATTCTGTAATTAAAAACCCTCAATGGGTAGTAGGTGAAAAAACACCTAAAAGAGTTGTAGAAGCAGCAACACCAACACCTATTTCAGAAAGAGCTTTTAATAAACATGTAAATTATACTGAAAATGAAAGAGATACATTAAATGATTTCTTAAATGGAAAGTGATAAGATGAAAAAATATTTAGCTATTTCAATTATATTAACTTCTTTTTCTTTTTCAGCAGATATAGATTTATATACTTCTGCTGTAATAAAATTAGTTAAAGAAAATAAAAAATTAACAACAAAAGTTACAAATAATGAAAGAGATATTCTTGTTTTGAAAAAAATAAAAAGTTCTTCTAAGGATAAATATTTAACAGAATTAAAAAATAAAAGATTTGATAATAAATCAGATAAGGAAATTAAAAATATAGCTTTAATTGATTTTTTTATTGATTCTAATAAATAAGGTGTGCTATGGTAGTTTTTTCAGATAATTATATAGGAACACTTACAAGAACGAATACAACTTATAAAACACTATTAAAAGAATTAAAAAAATATTCTGAAATGCATGGTTTTGATTTAGAAGAAACAATATATTCTTTCATAATTAAAATTATTAAAAAGAAAATGTATTTTGATTTTGATTTAAAAGAATATGATGAACTTTTATACGATGCCATATATTGGGCATCAAAAGAAGAAAATAAAAAGAAAACAAGACCTAAAAGAGCAAAAGAAATAAAAGTAAGCAAAGACATAAATAAATATATCTTCCTTCAAAAAGAAATGTTAAAGCTTATTTATGAAGAATATAAAGATGAATTTTTATTTGATGAATATCTTGTAAAATATTTTACAATATTTTTTGAACTTTCATCTATTAAGAGAGATCGTAGGTGACATACAAAACACATACAGCTTTTAGTCTATCTTTATCTTTAATTCCATTTTCTACAGGTCTTCTTCCTGTAGAAAATCCAATTAATCTAATTTTAATTTTTATAACAAGTTATTTATTTTCATTGGCTCCAGATTTTGATGAACCTAATTCTTATCTATCTAAAAGATTTCCATGGATCATTATTTCACAAATAATATCAGTATTTACAACACATAGAGGTATAACCCATCGTTTCTTAACTCCTTTTATTATAACAATATTTATGATTCCAATTTTTTATTTCTATCCAAAATATAGCTTTTTAATACCTGTTATATTTATATCTTATCTTGGTCATCTTATTGGAGATGGTTTTACAAAAGGAGGATTAAAAAGATTTTATTATCCTTTTTCTAAAAAAACAGTATGGTTTTTACCTAAATTTATGAGGTTTAAAACAGGTTCATTTATCGAAAATATATATCTACTTATTTTTTCAATTTTATCTATTATTCAGATATATTTAGTTATAATAAACAATCCAATTATATGAATATAAAAAATATAAAATATTTCATTTTTGAATACTATAACAATTTAAGTATTGTTACTTTATAATAATACTTAAATTATATAAAAAAAAGGAGTGAAGATGGCAATAGATTATAAAAAATTGCTTAATAAAATGTTGGATAGATTTCCAACAAAAGAAGATACTTTGAACTTTTTTAAAAGAAATCATGAGTATTTTACTGCAGGTGTTTATAAAGCAGATAATTTTGATGAATATAAATCAAAGTTTTCTGCAAGAAAAGAAGATAATACTCCCTCATGTTTATGTAAGCCAAGACTTACTACTGTAGATTTTGGGGATACAGGAAAACAAAAAAGTATTCTTCAATATATTGTGGATGTCCATAATGAAAAGGAAGAAGGAGAATATCTTGAAATGCCAAAAGCATTTCCAAAAGCAGTTCAAATGCTTGCAGATTTACTAGAAGTTGATGAAAATCAGGATATGGATGATTATGTTTATGTTCCTCCACCACCTGTAGAAGAAAAAAAAGAAAAAGAATATAAACCAAAGTATATTGATAGACAAAAAAAGAATTCATTAAAAAATGATAAAAATAAAGAAATATTTTTATCTTTAATGAATGGACTTTGTCGCTCTTGTTCTCTAGATGAAAAGAGAAGAGCAGTTAAAGTTTTTAATATAGGTTTGAATGATTATCTTTTAACTGATCCAAAAACAAAAAAATCAAGAACAGTTTACCGATTATTTATTCCAGAATATTCTAGAGATTTAGTAGCCTATGGTTCTTTCAGATATAACAGAAATGAAGATCCAAAAGGTCTTTTAAGAAAAAATTGTCAGAGAGTTCTTTTTGGTATACATATTTCACATTTCTTTAATCAAGAAAAACCGATTATTTTTGCAGAGGGACATTCTGATGTAATTGTTAATAATTCAAAAAGAATTCAAACAATCACATCCGGTTCTGCAACAACACCAATAGGCGAAAATATCTCAGAGCTTAAAGGAAGAATAATTCATCTTTATTATGACCTTGACCTTCCTGGAGTAAAAGGGATTACAGAAAGAATTATTGAAATTGAAATGTTTAATAAAGATGTTGATGAAGCAGAAAAAATTAAATATAAAATTTTTCAATGGTCATCTAAAGTAATTATTGATGGAGAAGTAAAAAACTTTATTGAGTATGAAGATGAACAGAAAGAAGTAATAAAAAGATTAAAAGGGGATACTCGAAGAGGAATAACCTTATCTGATGATGAAATTTTTGAGAAATGTAGAATATCTACATGGAAAGTTTTATCTAATGAACCAAAAAATAAAGGATATGACTGGATTGACTTTCATACAGAAATGCAAGAACATCCTAAATATTCTGCATTTATCAACCAATATACTTATTAATAAAGTGTATGGTGTCTTCTTCTCCTATATCGGAGAAAAAGATTTTAATAAATTAATAAGATATAATTTTTCTTTAAAATGGAGCTCGAAAAGAGGATATTATATATATTGTATTTATTATGAAATTATTTAGATCAATTAAATTATTAAAGAAATCAGTAATTATCGATATCCTTTTTTATGTACATCTAAGTATAGGATTTTTAATAGCTTCAATAATAGCAGTAACATTTGAAATTGACCACATTAAGATAGCAACTATTTGGTCAATAATATTTGTTTATCTACTAATACAAAAAACAAAAGAGGAATTTAAAAAATAATGGAATTTTTAGATAATATTGATGATAATGGTGGTCAAAACATAAGGCAGGACGAGATAAATGGTAAACAACATAGTTTCCATTCTTTTCCTAAGGAATTTCAAGCATGGCATAATACTCAATATATGTTAGAAAAAAAAGCTCCAATTGATGAAAGTACAATTCCAGAAAGTGCATTAAATGGAATGATGTGGCAAGCAATTGGAGATGCTACAAAATTTGGATTAACTTCTTTTATAGCTATTCTTTTTGCTGTATTAAAATTAAAATTAGCTCCAAATCTTTATGGTTTAGCAATTTCTTTATTAATCTTTTTACCTTGGTTAGCTTATTCTGTATATCATTTTGTTTTTTATGCAAAAATAAGAGCACAAGTTGTAGGACCAGTAACAACAAATGGATTTTCATATACTTCAAAAATATTTTATGAAACTTATTTTTCGATTATTATATCTATGTGTATAGCTGTATTATTTATTTTTGGTATCTTAGATGATATTGCGTTATTATTACGAGATGCAATTGTTGGATTGGAACCCAATAATGTTTGGGATGGATATTTTAAAACAGTTTTAACGCATATGTATAATTTTTCAGTTGATTTATTATCTCCACCTCAAGATATATTAGGAAAAATTCTATTTAATACTTATTTTGAAATTTTCTTTTTCTTAGGTTCTCTTATTGGTTTAACATATATTTTTGAAAAAAAGACATATGAAAAAAGAAGAGAAATTGTTGATAAAGAAATTATTAATGAAAAGAATTTAACAGGATATCCTATTGAAAATGCATTAAGAAAATTACATGGTTGGAGGAAAGAAAATGGAATTTAAAAGAACTATTTATGAAGTTATAGAAATTTATCCAAATATTTTAAGACATAAAATACCATTAATGCAAATATTAATGGGAACAACATATTTTTCAACTTATCCTTTTATTTTTTTAGGATTATTTTTTAAAAAAGGATTGTCTTTATTCGATAAAATAGAGATATCTTCAGGTGCAGAAGATAATGGATTAGTAAATTATTTTGATTTAGATACATTAGAAGCTATTGATTTAAATGAAGACGATGTTATTAATACAGAAAGTATATATTATTCTTTTTCAGAATCAATAACTGTTGGTGAAGAATTAGAAGAAAAAGGATATTCTATTTTAGATAATGTTGGTAAAAAATATAGAATTAAAAAAAGAATAGAATCTATTTATACAAATGAAAATAAAAAAGATGAAGAAAAAGTTATTATTGCTGTTCCAACAATAGCAATAAGAATACATAACTTTTTTGATATGTTGAAATTACTTTAATATTTAAAAAATTATTTTTTTTACTTTTTAAGCTATAATAATTTAAAATTATTGAGGAAAGCTTATGAAGAAATTATTATTACTATCTTTACTTACTTCAACATACTTATTAGCTTCAACAGGAAGTCAAACAAAAGAAAAGTTTGATGGAACTAATGGCTGGTGGTGGTATGAAGAAGAAGTAAAAAATCCACAAACAAATGAAACAGAAATTATATCATATAAAATGACTACTGCTGAAAGAAAACAGCTTGAAGCAACAAAAAAAACAAATAAATTATTAAAATTATTAATTAAAGAACAAACAGAAACAAAAAAATTAACAGCTATTGTTGCTGATAGAATGCTATATGCATATCCAGATGTTGCTCCAAAATATACTATTAATAAAAAAACAGGGAAAAAATGTTTAACAAATTCATCTATGGATTGTTTTGTAATGCCTGTTATTGCTGAAGGACAACATTTTCCTGCTTTAAAAGAATTTATTAGAAATCCAACTCCAGAAAATTCAAAGAATTGGTTACAAGTTCAAGCAACATATTTTAATCATGTAAGAAAAGTTAGTCAAGGTTTAAGATTTGCATATCTAAAAGATGGTAGTGAAGCCTACCCAACAAATACAACATATTCTTATGGAGACAATTTATTTAATGCTCAATCAGAAAATGTAAAAGGTGTAAGAGAAGAAAAAATTATTAAGAGTTTAAAAGAAGATATTGTTTATTTAATGTTTCTTGGAGAAAATCAAGAATTTGAAAAAACAAATGCTATTTTTACAGATATTGCAGCTACAAATACAAGATATTTAAAAGATATGAATAAAGTTCTTGTTTTTAGAAGTCAAGAACAAATTGATAATATGGATAAATTTATTAATGATTATTATGTTGATAAAATGAAAACAGTATATGTAAAAAATGGTTGGGATAATATTAAAAAAATTGTAAAACCAAAATTATTTAATGTTCAAAATATAAGAATAACTCCAACAGTTGTAATATACTACAAAACAAAAGAGATGGAAAAACCAATTTATCAAAAAATAAGTATAGGTTCTATTACTCCTAATTCAGTAAGAGAAGCAACTATTTCATTTTTAGAGTATAATGGCATCATTGATCCAAAGGAAAGAGCTGCTGAAAAAAATTGGTCAACTCATGACAAAGGACATATAATGAAATCTAAGTTTAAAATTTCTAAACCGAAAAAAGCAATAGATTTTGAAAAAAAACAAAAAAAAGAGGTAAAACAAAATGATTAAAAAATTAAAAAATACATTAAATGTTGTATTAGCTGTAATTTTTCTATCTGCGTCTGTTCAAGCTGGAGATGTAATGAGTGATATGATGTCCAATATGGATAATGTTACAGATTTACAATCTTATACAGAAGCTGATGGTACTGTAAATTATTATACAGGTAGTGCATCAATTAGATTCGATACTGTAAAAAATCCTGGACCATTATTTGCATTTACTCCTCCTTCAATAGAAGCTGGATGTAGTGGAATAGATATTAAAGGAATGTTTATGTCAATTATTGGTGGTGATGAATTAGCTGATTTATTCGCTGATGCTGGTGCAAGTGTTGCTTGGGGTATTGCTTTAGGAATTATCTATTCTTTACCAGGAGTTGCAAATGCATTTAAATTTATTAATGGTTGGGCTAAAAAATTACAACAACTATTAGCACAAGCTTGTCAAGCAGGAATAGAAATTGGTCAATGGGCAGCTAAAGAAGCAAATATAGATAATTTAGGATTTGGTCAAAAAATAGATTCATTTTTAGCAGAGTATGATTCTTCAGAATATTTAAAGGCGAAGAAAAAAGGACATAATGCTTTACTTGAAGCTATGGGTTGGTATAAAGGAAATGACTCAACTACACCAGAATTATCTGGCGATCAAAAATTAGAAGCTGTAGCTGATTTAATGAGAGGAGCTTTTGAATCTGATGCATCTATGTTTGGTGGAATTTTCTTAGATATTGCTAAAAAAGCTAAAGGAACAACAGGTTCAGATTCTACATTAGAACATATGTTACATATACCAAAAAGTAATCCTAGTGGAGAAGCAATTATGGAAACAGAATTATTCTTAGATCAACCTACAATGGAAAATATGGCTAATGTTTTAGAAACAGGTGGATTAACAGCAGTTTCTCAAGCTAAATTAAGTCTGTTCGCATATGTTCTTGTTTATAATTTTGTTGGAGATTTAGGAATAGATGTTCCATCTAAAGATGAAATGAATAAGTTATATAAAGGTGCTGTAAGTCATTCAGAAAAAGATGCTGCCAGAGAACAATTTGAAACATTAAAAACTAAAAAACCAAGTAAAATTGCACAAGTTTTTGGTAAGTCAGGATTGTCTTCAACAAAAGCAAAAGGTAAAGGATTAGCTAAATTTATTTGGTATGGAACAACTGATGACGGTGCTGCTGGAGCAACAACAGTAGACCAAAGAGCTAAAAATATTAAATTAATAGCACCATTATTAAAAATTTATACTATTAGAGATAAAGGAACAAGTGAAAAGTCAGCATATATTCCTGTATTGCCATATAAAGCTAATGTTGGAAATAGTAAAGAATATTATACTAGTGCAACATATAAAGGAACTATTATGACATCTAAATGTGTTGTAGATGCTCTTGTTGATGGAAATGGAACTGTTAGTTCTTGTGATGGGTCAATAGAATTCCCTCAAATTCATAAATATGTAAAAATTATAAAAGATTCACCTGTAAGTGATCAATATGAACTTAAATATCAATTAACACAAGTAATGGCTATTAAAATGGCAGTTGCAATATTAGGAGCAATTGATGAAAGTTTATCTCACTTGAGAGCATCTAATGGAGGAGCTATTTCTAGTGCAGGAACACCAGGAGAAACAACACCAGCAAGTATTACTGCAAAAGATAATTCAGAACTTATTCTAGAATATAGAAAAACAATGTCTGATGTTATGTCTGAAGCAAGAAGACAACTTGAAGATGTTTTAGGTGAAGAAAGTGCAAAAGAAGGAAGAATAGAGTCTATTTTTGAAAAACAAAATATGAAAAATCAAGAAAGAGGTTTAAAGTCATTACAAAAATAATGGCTTTATAAAAAAATAAAGGAGAAATAAATGTTTAAAAAAATAAGTTTATTTGTAATTTTTCAAATAATTCTGCTAAATGCAGCAACAATTCCAAATTCAATGGAAAATATGATAGGCAGTGTTAATTCTAACACTGCTCAAATGACAGAAGAAAATTCTAAGAAAACATATGATGAACTAATAAATGGATTATCTAAAAGTTTTGATCCTTCTCATGCAATGTATTTAGCAACAATTTATTTAAACGGTATTTCTGAACCTGATATAGAAGGTCACATAGTTAAAGCAGATATAAATAAATCAATTAAATATTTTGAGAAATCAATAAATTTAAATGATTTTAAAAGTGCAGCTATGCTTGGCTCTTTGTATTTATTTGATAGTAGATTTGATACTCAAAAAGATAGAGTTAAAAAAGCAAAATATTATTTAAATTTAGCTGTTAAAAATGGTATTTATGAAGCAACAACAGCTCTAGCAAGTATTTATTTATACTATGAAAAAAATACAAATAAAGGTTTTGAGACTTTGTATTTAGGTGCTAAAAATAATAATTCTAGTGCTCAATTAATATTAGCTACATTATATGCTTATGGTTCTAAAGATTTAAATGTTAGTCGAAATATAATTTTGGGAAATAGTTTTTTAGAAAAAGCATGTTTAAACAAAAAGAAAACAAAAAAAGTTGAAGAATTTTGTTCTTCTGACAATGTATTGAATTATAAAAAAAATGAGGTAAATAAAAAATGAAAAAAATAATATTAATGTTACTTGTGTTCTCCACAGTAATCTTTGCAAGTGATGATGCTCTTTTATTTTATGTAGATACACCTGATATGGTTGATATGTATTTCTTAATCTTTTCAGCTATAGCAAGAGTATTTCATAGTGGAGATTATGTAAGTTTATTAAGATTAGTATTCTTAGTAGGTGGAGTTTTAGTTTTTGCTGGAGGAATCTTTAAATCCTTTGGAGGAGGAGGACAAAGTGTTGATGGAGGAGCAATAGGAGGATATCTTAAATATCTTGTTGTTGGTGTTGCATTATTGACATTAGTATTTTGGAATGGACATACACCTATCTTAATAAAAGCTAAATATATGACAAATACTTGTGATATTAGTGGTGGTTCTGGTGGTGCTACAACAGAAACATCAGGAGTTGCTGTTCCAGATGGTGTTCCTACTCTTGTTGCATATGGATATTATTTTACAAATCAAATAGGAACGGTATTAACAGATTTAGCTGTAGAATCTTATTCAACAGTATATGATGATCCTTATCAAGGAATGAATCAAAATAATGGATATATGGGAGCTTTAAAAGGTGCAATGAGAGTTATGGCAATTGATCCTAGTAAAGTTACATTAAAACAATCTAAAGATTCTAATGGTACAGCAATTCCTCCTTATGATACAGGAAGAGCAAATAAAGCATTGTTTACAGATTGTATATTAGTTCCTTTCTCAGCCAAGGGTGCAGAGGGAGAGAAACAACTTAATTTATTAAAAAGTTCTCCTAATTTAGTTCAATATTTAGAAGATACTTTTGGTGGTTCAGGAATAGATGTTGGTGGAACAAATTCAAGAGATTTTTCATTAAATTATGCTGGTAATATTATGAATTGTGGTAAATTTTATGATGATTTTATCAAACCAATAAATGATCAATATGGAGCACAATTAAGTTGTGGTATGCCTGTAGGATTAGGAGCTGTATCTTTATTAACAGGAGCAAAAACAGATTCAGAAGTTTCATCTTCTTTTGATCAAGTTAGGAGTAGGAGTATCTGGTGTAGCTTATGCATCTGGAAAAACAAGAGGAGAATTTATACAATCAAGTTTAGCTTCTGGTCAATATATGTCAGAAATGTTACCTTTTTTACAAATGACTATTAGAGCTATATTATATGCATTTTTTCCATTTGTTTTTGTTATTGTTTTATTACCAGGAGGAATTAAAGTTTTAGGGAATTATGTACAAAGTTTAATTTGGGTTGAATTATGGTCTCCAACAGCAGCTATTCTTGATTTATTTATGACAGCTCATGCTAAAAGTCAAATACAAGATATATATAAAGGAGAAGGATTGACAATGATGTCTTCTATAGATATGTTATCAGCAGGTTCAACAATTGCAGGTGTTGCAGGATATCTATATATGTCTGTTCCAGCATTAACATGGCTAATATTAAAAGGTTCAGCTCAAATGCTTCAAGGTATTGGTTCAGCAGCAGCAGCAGGAATGGCTAGAAATATTACAACAGATTCTATAAATAGAGATCAAACTAAATTTGCTAAACAGAGAGAGGCATCTCTAAGAGCAGGTAAAGATATTTCTATGGCAGAAATGCAACATTATGAAGCTGTTCAATCTGGTAGAATGGAAGGAGCAGCATTAGGTGTTCAAATGAAAGCAGGAATGGATAATATTGCAGATATGGAAGCATCAAATACACAAATGAAAATAAGCGATTATAAAAGAGTTAAAGATGTTACAGGAGTTGGAGGAGCAGCTCAAGGAGATTTAAAAGGAAAAGGAGCTGCTCAAAATA
>Ga0256828_1000358_pt1 | contig 31354 bp, 35 predicted proteins | sample CV88metaG_FD_185993 | JGI IMG/M metagenome (GOLD analysis project Ga0256828, IMG submission 185993) | Hydrothermal vent microbial communities from East Pacific Rise, Pacific Ocean - CV88 | ecosystem: Environmental > Aquatic > Marine > Hydrothermal vents | place: Pacific Ocean: East Pacific Rise...
AATCTAAATTTGATGATGATTTTATTTGGGAGAAGCAGGAGTTTTTGGAGGAGAATGAGGAGAAGATTGAGGCGTTTAAAGAGGCTGAAATTGAGGTGATGTATCCTGAATTTTGGGATGAAAATTCTTCTTTTCATACTTTGAGGAGGGAGTTTGTATATAAAGTCTGTGCTATTGGGACACCAGAGAGGTTTTTGTAGGAGAGGGGTGAGGTGTAGGTCGGGGTATCCTCACCCCGACGGTAACATATGGTATGTAAACAAATTGTTTCCTGCTCTCAGCTTATTCGTTGTACAATTGCAAAAAATGAATAGGTATTCAATATGCATGAATATAGCGTAGTACAAGCACTTTTAAACCAGTGTGAAGAGAATGCAGTTGCTAATGACGCAACAAAAGTAACCAAAGTGGTCTGTAAGATAGGGGTGATGAGTGGCATTGAGACGCATCTGCTTCAAGTGGCGTTTGATACCTTTAAAGAAGGCACGATGTGTGCTGATGCAGTGTTTATCATTAACCCTCAAAAGTTAAAGCTTCGGTGTCGTGCGTGTGAAGATGAGTATGAGATAGATGAGATAATCTATAAGTGCCGTAGTTGTGGTAGTTTGAGTATGGATACGATTGATGGGGAAGATATGTACCTCATGAGCCTAGAGATGGAATAACGGTAGGTCGGGGAATCCTCTCCCCGACGTTTAACAATAAGGAGAAAAACAATGCAAGAGTATTGGGAAATTTATATGAAAAGTTTAGAGGGGAAACCAGCATCTATTTTATTTAATGCGGGTATCTCTATGGATGTAGAGGCGATACGCTATATCTACCCTCAGGTTGCCTTTGTTAAGGTAAAGTTGAAAGAGCCAAACGAAAAAGGGCTTCTTAGTGCCAGTGAAGAGCCAGAGATTGCTTACTTGGAAGATAAGCTAGAGGCTTCACTCATTAAGTACCGTATTGGTAAGTATGTGGGGCGTATTTTTTCTGATGGCTATGTGACCTTTTTGTACTACTTGCAGTTTACCTACAATTGGCAAGACTTTTTAAACTTTGCCCTTGATGAGTTTACAAGCTATGAGATGAGTAGTGGCTTTCAAGAAGATGAAGCGTGGAACTACTACAAAAAGTTGCTCTATCCAACCCCAAGAGAGTGGCAGATTATCCAAAACCATAAGGTGTGTGACCAGCTCAAAGCCAAAGAGGACACCCTTGAAGTGCCTCGTGCCATTGAGCATAAACTCTTTTTAGGCAAAGAGACAAACAAAGAGGCACTCATTGAGGCACTAAGCAAAGAGGGCTTTGGTGTGATGGATGAGATAGTCAATGATGAGGGGGTAAAAGGGTTTAGTTTCTACCGTATAGATAAGCCGTTTTACACCGATATTGATGCTTTGACGCTCCATCTTATAGATCTTATTGAAGGCTTTGGTGCGAGTTATGATGGTTGGGAGACAAGTGTGGTAAAGCGTTAGAGTCGCTTTACCTCAAAGAGTATCTCCTCTAGGGTGCTTACCTCTTCATTGAGGGTAGCTTCAATACCCTCTTTTTTGAGGTAGTTGAGTGCTACGTTAATGTAGCCTTCAAATGCCTTTGTAAGTGTAGGGCTCAGTGCCATCTCAAAGGTAACGTGTTGAGGTATTATGCCTAAAATGGTTGCTTTGGGTTGGGGTTTGCCTTGAAGTTCAAGCATATCAAGACACTGTAACACCCCAATCTCGTGGGCTCCACCAGAGTTGAGTCCATGACCACTGAGTTCATACGAGGGGATAAGGTAGATGCTCGCAGGCTCATCTTCAAGCTCAATGGCATCTAAAATAAGTACATGATCACTCTCTTCTAATACACTAAAGAGATTAATCCCCTCAACCCCACCGTGAATAATCTCTACCTCTTTAGAAAAAGTGTAGTTTTTTTTCAAATAGGTAGAAGCATACACCCCAAACCCATCATCTTTTTGTAGTACGTTTCCTATGCCTAAAATGACCATGTTTACCCTTTTATTCAATGGCATATTATAGCTTTTCTTTATAAAAACAATAGAGATTTTTTATCTAATTAAGAGTTCATTAATCAAAATTGAGTATAGTATTTTATTATAAAAAATAAGGAAACATTATGATTAGAAGATTAACACTTACAACAATAACACTTTCAGCCCTTTTGGCAACCACACTCTTAGCATCAGGAGGGAATACCTCTTCTACACCAGCGATGGGACAACAACAAAAGATGGGTAGTGGGCAGAAGATGATGAAGAAAAAGAGAAAGCACTCTCCTTTTTTGATTAAGAGAGGGTTACCTCACCTAACAAAACTTCTTATGAAGAGTTGGAATGATGAGGCATTGGCATTGAGCAAAGCACAACAAGAGAAACTTATGAAGGTGCGTCAAGAGACGATAGGTGGATTGAAGCAGATTAAGCCACAAGTTGCACAGATGACAAAAGCCATTGTCCAAGGGAGTCGCGCAGGTACAAAAACAACAGCTCTAGAGGGACAAGTAGAGAAGTTAGCAGCGCTTGAAGCTGAAGCGACGATTATTCATTTACGATGTATTGAAGAGACAAAAGCCATCTTGACACCAAAGCAGTTGGCGTACATCATCCAGAAAAAGCAGATGCAAAAAGCACAAAAAATGCAAGCCAAAAAGGCAAATTAAGTTTAGACAAACGTGATACCCAGTCCAGATGTATCGCTAAGGTACATCTGACTCTCTTGAAAGAGAATATCACTGCTACATGGGTGAGAAGAGAGAAGAGCGACTACGTCAAGGTCTAGCATGGTAATGCTATGGGCTTTAGCAGAGGCTACATGTAGTGCTGCTGCAATGCCAATAGGTCCTTCAAGCATACACCCAACCATACACTTTACCCCATAACTTTCAGCCAAATCAGCCAAAGCAAGGGCATGTGAAATCCCTGCTGTCTTGGCTAGTTTAATATTGACATAATCAATCGCCTCCATCTCTAGAAGCCTTTTGGCATCTTCTAACGAGAAGATACTCTCATCGGCAAGAAGAGGGGTTTGTACCCGTTGTTTAATGTAGTGTAGCCCCTCATAGTCATGGGCTTTTACGGGTTGCTCAATACACTCAGCAATGATACCCTCTTTCTCTAAGGCAAGCAGAAGTGTCACCGACTCTTTGGCACTCCACCCTTGGTTGGCATCGAGTCTAAGCGTTACATCTTTGGGTAAAATCTGAAAGATGGCTCTTACACGTGCGACATCCTCCTTGGGGTTTGTACCTATCTTTACTTTGAGACTCCTATAGCCTAAAGTAAGGGCTTTTTGTGTATCCTCTACCATCTTCTCTACGCTGCCTAGACTAATGGTAATGTCGGTAGTAAAGGTACGTTGCGTTCCTCCCAACATACGGTACAGAGGGAGCTTTTGGCTCTTTGCTTTGAGATCATAGAGTGCCATCTCTAAGGCTGCTTTGGCTGTGGTGTTTTTTACGAGTGTATGGGCTACAATGCCAAGAAGGGTTTGAAAATCTTCTATCTCTTTGCCTAGGAGATGAGGGGCAATGTAAGCAATGGCTGCCTCAATAGAGCCAAGTGTCTCACCGGTAATTTGAGGGGTAGGGGCACCCTCTCCGTAGCCTATGGAGCCATCTTCACATACAATCACCACTACAATATCTTCAAGGTGTTCTACACGCCGTAAGGCTGTGACGAAAGGGGTTTTTAGTGGGGCTTTGAGTCGTTTGGTATAGAGTGTTTTTATCTTCATTTTTATATCCTTTATGTGGCAATAGAGGCTAAGACTTTTCCAACCATAAGCCCTCCAAATGTACCAATGATGTAGCCAAGCATTGCCATAAGCACACCAATAGGAATAAGGGCTTTAGAGTAGGCAGAAGCCAAGATAGGAGCAGAGGCAACCCCACCAATGTTTGCTAAAGAGGCAACCCCTAGGCTAAAGAGATCTAGTTTAAAGAGTTTGGCAAAAATAACCATAATGGTAAGATGAATCGCAATGACTAAAAATCCTGCCACAATATAGAGAGGGGCTTGTGTAAGTTCTGTAAAGTTTGCACGGCTTGCGATAAGGGCGACTATGGTGTAGAGCATTATATTGGCAAGTTCTGAAGCTCCAGCATACTTAGACAATGGTGTCATTGCCCCTACAATACCTGCTAGTGTTGCGATGATAACCACCCATGTTGTATGTGTAAGTGCTGCTGTTGTAGGAAGAAAAGTTGCCAGATAGTACGCCAAAGAGGAGAGAGTCAATGCACTTGCTAAGAGAAAAAAGAGTGTTTCAAAACGGATGGGCTTTTGTTGTTGCTCTTTTTGAGAGAGTTTTCGTCCCACTTCATCAATTAAAGAGGTATCGGCTTTTGTCCAACGGTTAAATCTAGGAGCAAAGGGAACAAGTGCTAAGAGTAGCATCACCCAAATAGCGTAGTCAATGGAGTCAATAAGGAGGGTGTAGCCCATGGCACTGTCAGGAAGTGCCAGGGCACCTTGTATGGCTACCATATTGGCTGTACCACCCATCCATGAGCCACTAAGAGCAGCAAAGGCTTTCCAGCTCTCTTGGGCAAAAGAGGTGTGTAGGAGGGCAAACATTCCTATGAAGCCAAGCGCAATACTTCCTGATGCCACTATGAAGGTAAGGAGCATCTTTTTACCTAGTTTCATCACCTCTCTCATATCTGCACGTAGGAGCATGAGAAAAATCATGGCAGGAAGAAGGGTAGATTTGACACTACTATAGGTATGGTCAATAGATTGGCTCTTCTCCCAAAGCCCAAATGTAGAGGCTAACATTACTACAAAATAGAGAAGCACAATAGAAGGTAAGTAATGAAAAATTTTTGCTTTTGTACTCTTCTCTAAGACAATAAGGCTTGATGCCATAAGCATAAGCAAGCTAAGGTAGGTAAATCCATTTTCAATCATTGGTGACTCTTTTTTTATTTTCTTAAGAAGTATTATACCTCATTCTTAAAATGGGAGAAACCCAAAGTAAGATTATGCTAATCTAATGAGATTATTTTGAAAAAAGAGATGTAGGAGTGTTATGAAAATCTATAAATTAGAACAGATAAAAGTAGCAGGGTTTATGTTGAAACCTGATGCCCCTGAACTACGTAGTGTCTATGAAAAGATTAAAGCCCAATTTGAAGCCAAAGGGATTCGTGTCTATTTGGCTGAACACTCAGCAAAGATGATAGGGGTAGAGGGTGTAGCTTTTGAGACTATGTGTGAAGCGTCAGATTTTTTGGTCTCTTTGGGGGGTGATGGTACACTTCTTTCATTGGTAAGACGTAGCTACCGTTACCATAAACCTGTTGTAGGGATTAACGCAGGAAACCTTGGGTTTTTAGCCGATGTCAAGATAGAGGAGGTAGATACCTTCTTAGAACAGCTCTTTTTAGGGGAGTATCGCATAGACAACCGTATGATGATTGCTGGTTATATTAAAAAATATTCTGGAGAGATTATAGACTTTTTTGCTTTGAATGATGTCGTCATTACCAGTCCTACCCCTTCAAAGATGGTACATGTGAATGCCTCTATTGATGGAGAGCGTTTTAACTCTTACCGTGGAGACGGTGTGATTATCTCTACACCTACGGGTTCTACAGCATACAACCTCTCAGCAGGGGGACCGGTACTCTACCCTTTAACAGAAGCCTTTATTATTACACCTGTAATGGCTCACTCTTTAACCAATCAGCGTCCCCTTGTTGTTCCTACGGATTTTTACATTGAACTTGATGCCCAGCAGTATGATGCGATTGCGAGTATTGATGGGCAGGAGCGTTATGCGTTAGAGGAGGGTGATGTGTTACACCTAGGAGGAGCAAAGCATGGTGCGAAGTTGCTTCATAGAAAAGAGCGTAACTACTTCTCTGTATTGCGTGAAAAATTACATTGGGGTGACAGACATTGTTAAAACGTTTATATCTACGTGACTTGGTAACCTTTAAAGAGCTAGAGTTACATTTTGAACAAGGTTTGGTTGTCTTTACAGGTCCTAGTGGGGCAGGAAAGTCTGTACTTATCTCTTCAATCCTCTCCTCTTTTGGCTACCCTACACAAGGGGCCGCTGCGTTGTGTGAAGTACAACTTGAAAAACCACACAGCCTAGAGAGTGAACTCTATATGCTAGAGGATGAGGTGACGCTAAAAACCTTAAAAAAAGAGAAGCTACGCTACTTTATAGATGGGCAAAAGATCTCTAAAAAACTACTCAAGGAGATGTTTTCTCCCTATGTGCAGTATTTGAGTGTACGAGACAAGAGTAGTTTCTCTTCAGAAACACTCATTAAGATGATAGATGACTATCTCTTTTCACAGAATAAAAGCTATAAAAAACGCTATAAGTCCTACAAAAAACGTTATGCTAACTATATGGCAAAAGTAAAAGAGCTTGAGAAGATACGTGAAGATGAGTCACAGTTGGCAACACTTATAGAGTTTGCTACCTATGAGGTGGAGAAGATAGAGAAGATTAACCCAAAACTAGGTGAAGATATAGCACTGATGCAAGTAAAACAGCAACTCTCTCGTATCGATAAGATTCGTGCTTCACTCTCTGTGGCAACAGAGATTTTTAAGGCTGAGTCAGCTGTGGAGGAGGTCTATCGTCTTTTGGAGAAGGATGCTTCAGCCTTTAGTGATGCGATGAACCAGGTACGTGCCGATTTTGAGGAGACAGAACATCTAGCAAGTGAACTAGAAGAGATGGATGTGGAGGAGATTTTAGACAGACTCTCAGACATTACAACACTTCAACAGCGTTATGGTAGCATTGAAGAGGCATTGGCATATAAAGAGGCAAAAAAGAGAGAGTTGGCATCGTATGAGACGATAGCACAAGATAAAAGTGCCTTAGAGAACTTCTTAAACCTTGAAGCAGGGGAGCTCTTTGTCCTCTCTGGGCAAATCTCAAGAGAGAGAAAAAGAGGAGCAAAAGTTTTAGAAGAGGTGATTAAAGCCTATTTAGAAGCGTTAAAAATGCCCCCTTTACACTTTACATTTTCACCTACACAGCTCAATGTATTGGGTTCTGATACTATCGATATTTTGGTAGGAGACTCTAATGCTTCTACTTTGAGTGGAGGGGAGTTTAACCGTGTACGTTTAGCATTGATGGCATCTACCATTCAAGAGGGAGAGTCTCAAGGGGTGTTGATACTCGATGAGATTGATGCCAATGTTAGTGGAGATGAGTCCATAGCTATTGCAAAGATGATTGAGAGACTCTCTAGCGTCTATCAGGTCTTTGCTATCTCTCATCAACCCCATCTCTCAGCACAAGCGACACAACACTTTGTTGTTACAAAAGATAGCCAAAAGAGTGAAGTAATTGCTTTAAGTAATGAGGGGCGTATCGATGAGATCGCACGCATGATCGCAGGGGAGAACCCTACGGATGAAGCCATAGAGTTTGCGAAGAAGTTACGGATGTAACCTCTTTTTAGCTATATTGTTTCTCTAACGCCTTAGTGTAGGTTTTAAGATGTGTAATATAGGCTTGAATAGTAGGAAGGTCAGTACCATGTTTAATGTAGGTGTTGAAGTCAACCAATAGTGCTGAGACACCCCCTTTACCTACGGTAGTAGAAGATCCCTTAATGCTATGGGTAAGACGCTCTATGCTATGGAAGTCCTCTTTTTCAAATGCCTCTTCAATAAGGGGAATTTGTGCTGTAAGTTGAGGAATAAGCTCAGCTACAAACTCTTTGGCTTCATCGTCAGAGAGTCCCATCTCTAAAAGACGCGCATGGTCAAATGCTGGATACTCAGGAAGGGTAACGGCTTTTGGCTCTTCTATGGGTTCTGGTCTCTTTTGGGGCGCAGGAGGTGTTTCCTTCTCAATGACTTCAACAGCTTCAGGTTGTTTTTTTACAACACTTTCTTCTTCTTCTTTTTGTGGTGCTACTTTTGTCGCAGGGGTACGTTTTTCTACTTTACGGATAATAGGTTTTTGATGTTTCTTAACCTTTTTTTTGGCATCCTGTTTTTTCTTATAGTCTCTTTCATTCTTGTAAGCTATAAAGATAAAGGTTGCAAGTAGTATTAAAAAAATAGTAATAATAATAGTGCCAATCATGAGTTACTCCTAAATTTATAGAATGATTAGACCAATAATATAGCTTATTTGCAATTAGAATAAGGTTGAATATTCAAATAAATAGGAACTTTGTTATAATTTGATAAAAAAAGTAGGATAGAAATGATAGTTGATACCCATTGTCATCTAGATGATAGCCGTTACCATGAAGATATAGCAGATGTTTTAGAGGATGCCAAAGCCCAAGGGGTGGAAAAATATATTATTCCTGGAGCAGACCCTCAAACACTAGAACGTGCTATTGCTTTGTCTGAAGAGTATGAGAGTATCTATTTTGCTGTAGGGGTTCACCCTTACGATGCTAACGTCTATGATAGGGCTATGTTAGAGAAGGCTATATGCCATCCTAAATGTGTAGCTGTTGGAGAGTGTGGACTAGACTACTTTAGACTTCCCGATGAACCAGAGGCGATAGCCCAAGAGAAGGCGTTACAAAAAGAGGTCTTTTTAGATCAGATTGATTTGGCAAAGCGTTTTGAAAAACCCCTTATTGTACACATCCGTGATGCGAGTGCCGATGCGTTGGAGATGCTTCAATCTCATGCTGGTAAAGAGGGAGGGGTACTGCACTGTTACAATGCTGATGAGGCTCTGCTTAAACTTGTAGAGAAAAACTTCTATTATGGTATTGGGGGTGTGTTGACATTTAAAAATGCCAAGAAGCTCATCAACGTCTACCCAAAGATTCCCAAAGAGAGACTTCTTATTGAGACAGATGCTCCCTACTTGACGCCTCATCCTCATAGAGGAGAGCGTAATACACCTGCCTATACAACTTTAGTAGCCAAGAAGATGGCAACATTGAGTGAGATCTCTTATGAGGCACTTGTGGCACTTACGCGAGACAATACCCAAAGACTCTTTGGTATCTAAGTTTAGTATGCGAAGTACAATAGTTACGGTTGTAGGGGCTCTCTTTTTGCTACATGTAAGCCTTTGGGGCTCATTGGCAAAAACCTACCCAGACTATCGTTATGTCTTTGCTGAGTTTGGAATAGCACCAGAGTATATTGAAAATAGAGCCTTTGAAACCTTTGTAAAGCAACATGAGCAATCGCTTCGGAGGTTTTACAGAGGTTCAATGAATCGTGCGACACATTTTTTACCACAAGTAGAGCGTATGTTGCTACGAGAGGGGTTGAGTGATTTGTTTATCTACCTCTCCATGGTGGAGTCTGGTTTTTCACCTCAAGCAACCTCTTCTAAAAAAGCTGTAGGGCTTTGGCAATTTATGCCTAAAACAGCACAATCGTACCACCTTATGGTAAATAGTAGCTATGATGAACGGTGCGATATTGATGCCTCAACCCAAGCAGCTATGGAGCACCTTAAGCGTCTAAAGGGGAAGTTTGGATTTTGGTATTTAGCCATCTTAGCATACAACTGTGGTGAGGGGCGTCTTTCCAAAGCCATTCAAAAAGCAGGGAGTATTGAGCCTGCCATCTTATTGGATAAAGAGGCACGCTATTTGCCAAAAGAGACGCGTGAGTATCTTCAAAAAATTCTTCTTGTTGCGATGATAGGTGAGTCTAAAAGATTAGCATTCTCTTCTGTTCAGAAGGCGTTGCTTAAAGTAACCATTGCTGGAGGTACAGACCTTGAAGAGGTTGCTAAAAAAGTTAAGATGCCTCTTTCGAAGCTTTTGAGATTTAACCCACAGTTTACTACCTCTAAAGTACCAAAACGAGCAAAAAAATATAGCCTCTACCTTCCCGAAGAGCAGATGATGCGATTTTACTTATCCTATGATGTAGAAGAAAAAGGGTTTACCTTACAATCGTATGATTACCTTATCTCTCATCAAGTGAAGCTAGGAGAGACACTAAAGAGTATCGCTTCACACTATCAAACAACGCTTGTGGCAATTGAAGAGGCAAACCATCTTGAGAGCCCCTATTTGGAGTTAGGGAGCCTCTTGGTCATTCCTGTAAAGCGACATCGCTTTGAAGAAGCCTCAAAGCCTTAGATAAACAAGCAGATATAAAGTCAAATAAAGAGATAATAAGGGTTATCATTTGGGGGCATTTTATGAAATACTTTTTTTCTATCTTTATGACACTCGTACTCTTTACACTTTTAGGTTGTTCACATAAAACACCTAAAAAAAGAGAGCTAACAGCAACACAATACACAAGTAAAGCACGCCATAAGGCTACAATGCGTTGCTATACGGTACGGGGTAAGAAATATACACCAACTTATGTGAAAACGGGGCAGACTATGCGTGGTATCTCTAGTTGGTATGGTCCAAATTTCCATGGCAAATATACCAGCAATGGAGAAGTGTACAATATGTATGCGCGTACAGCTGCGCATAAAACATGGCCTATGGATACAATGGTAGAGGTAACGAACTTAGAAAATGGTAAGAAGACAGTCGTTCGCATTAACGATAGGGGTCCTTTTGTAAAGGGGCGTATTATTGATTGTAGTTACAAAGCAGGAAAAGAGTTAGGACTTGACAAGATGGGCATTGCCAAAGTCTCCATTAAGGTAGTAGGTTTTGCTGGAAAAGTAGCCAAACAAACCCCTAAAAAGAAACAAGTTGTTAAAAAACGGGTACGTTTAAGCAATTTTCAGCTTCAAGTAGCAGTCTTTAGTGACTACCAACGTGCTAAAAAAGCACGTACGAAGTATGCGAAAGCCTATCCAGAGTACCGTGTCATTATCAAAAAAGAGAGTGCAAGAGGGCTCTACAAAGTATGGCTTATGGGCTTTGAGACAGAACAAGAAGCCAAAGATTTTAAAATGTGTCACGCTTTAGATGGTGCATTTATTGTACGAAACTAGCAAAGGAAGTATAGAAGATGATAGAAGTAAAAAGAGAGACAAAAGAGACTAAGATAGCAGTGAAACTATCGTTGTATGGTTCAGGAAGTTCAACCATCGCCACAGGTGTAGGTTTTTTAGACCATATGTTAGAGGCATTTGCCAAACATGCCCACATAGACTTGGCTGTCTCATGCCAAGGCGATACCCATATCGATGACCACCATAGCGTAGAAGATGTTGCGATTGTTTTAGGACAAGCGTTAAAGCAAGCCATCTACCCAGTTCAAGCGATTGAGCGTTTTGGTAATGCGACTGTGCTTATGGATGAGGCGAGTGTAGGGTGTGATATTGATGTCTCTAATCGTCCCTATTTGGTCTTTGAGATGCCTATGGAGGGAAAAGTAGGGAGCTTTGATGTGGAGTTGGTAGAGGAGTTCTTTAGAGCTTTGGTACAAAATGCCTCTTTAACTCTACATCTTATCTGCCATAGAGGACGCAACAAACACCATATGATTGAGGCCTCTTTTAAGGCATTGGCTGTGGCACTTCGCCGTGCTGTTACACCCAATGCCAATGCTGGTATCCCAAGTACAAAGGGTCTTTTATGAGTATAGAGTTAATTGTTCTTGATGTTGATGGTACAATGACAGACAGTCGTATTACCTACAGTGAAAATGGTGATGAGATAAAATCGTTTAATGTCAAAGATGGGTTAGCCATTGCCTCTTGGAGAAAGTTGGGCAAGCAAGTTGCTATTATTACGGGGCGTTCGTCTAAAATTGTAGAAAAACGTGCCAAAGAGTTACGCATAGAGCACTTCTATCAGGGTATTCATAACAAAAAAGAGGTGCTAGAGTCTTTGTTGGAGAAGTTGGACTTAGGTATGGAGAATGTAGCAGCTATTGGTGATGACCTCAATGATTATGCTATGCTTCAAGCAGCCCAAATCTCTTTTGTTCCTAGAGATGCGAGTGCCTATGTTGACAAAATAGCCGATGTCATTCTCTCTAAAAAAGGGGGCGATGGGGCTGTACGTGAGATGATAGAGTATCTCATTAAAAAAGAGAGGTTAGAGGAAGACTATTTGGCACTATGGTATTAAGAGTAGAGAGCATACTTATTGTACTTATTGTTACGATTTTACTTGGCTCAACAGGGGTAAAGTTTCAGCAAGAGAGGGCACTTGAAGCTTCTGAAAAAAAAGAGTTGGCATTTCAATCTATGCGTTTGACACAAGTAGATACCCATGAAGTAAAGCACTACCTTTTTGCCAAAGAGGGGAGCTATGCTGGTACTACCTTAACATTAAAAGATATGAACTATACAACCCCTCAGAGTATCTCACTCTATGCCAAGAGGGCAACCTATAGAGAGAAGATGTTAGGCTTAGAGGGGAATGTTACCTTAATCCAAAAGGGTGATTTTACCTATGTGACACAAAAAGCTCTTTACAATCTACAGAAGCAAACTGTAGAGATTTTAAGTCCATTTCGTGCCACATTCGATAGAAATCTTTTTGAGGGTGAGCATGCAATCTATTTGGTAGAAGAGAAAGTTTTAGATGCCAAGGCAATTCATGCTGTGGTCTATACCGTGGAGTAGATGCCATGGCTTTTAGTAGAAAGGGAGTAAAAATGTACCGATTGATAACAGGAGCACTACTCTTTAGTGCAACATGGCTCTATGGAGAGAAGGTAGAGATTGTCTCTGATGCTATGCAGGCTGAAAATGCAAAAAAAGAGGTACAGTTTGTAGGACATGTAAAGATTAAACAAGCACAAACGTGGCTTCATGCCCATCGGGTGATTGTCTCTTTTGATGAGAACAATGAGACCAAACAGTATGAAGCTAGAGGGGGTGTGGTCTTTCAGGTAAAAACCAAAGAGAGTACCTACAAGGGAAGGGCACAACGTGTAACCTATAACCCTTTGGTACTAACCTACAAACTCTCAGGCAAAGCAAGTATAGAAGATATCTCTCATCAGCGTCGTATTTCGGGTGAAGAGATTCTATTTGATGCCAAAAGTGGCGATGCGAAGGTTAAAGGCAACCCTAAAAAGCCTGTAAAATTTATTTTTGAAATGGAGAAGTAGATGGCAAGTGCACCACGCATAGTAGAGGCAAATTTTATCAAGTCGGCACAGAGTATTGCTGACTCACTACCAGAAGATATGAGTGAAGTGGTCTTTTTAGGACGCTCCAATGTAGGAAAGAGCTCCACGCTCAATGGACTAACACAGCGTAAAAATTTGGCAAAATCCTCAGCCACACCAGGGAAGACACAGCTGATTAACTTTTTTGAAACCCGTTACCTTTTCAATGAAGAGAGCTACCCTGTACGCTTTGTGGATCTGCCTGGGTTTGGGTATGCGAAGGTCTCTAAAACCCTCAAAGAGGTATGGCAAAACAATCTTGTAGAGTTTATCCACCACCGTGTCTCTATTCGTCTCTTTATTCACCTAAGAGATGCCAGACACCCTCATGCCAAGATAGACAACGATGTAGAGCAGTATATCTCTGAGTTTATTCGCCCAGACCAACGTTACTTAACTGTCTTTACAAAAATAGACAAGCTTAACCAAAAAGAGAGAGCCAAACTCAAACGTGAGTTCCCAGGTTCTATTACTCTCTCCAACCTTAAGCGTAATGGACATGATAGGGTACATTTTGAGATACTCCAAACCATTTTTGACATCAACAACAAGGATAAAAAGAGCGATGATAGCACTTGTTAAAGCCACACTAGCTGATATTCCTGCGATGCAATCTTTGGTTGTCTCTGAGGTTAAAGAGGGGGTAATCTTAAATCGTAGTGAAGATGAAGTTGCTACCAATATTCGCTCTTATGTCTTGGCAAAAGAGGGAGAGAAGCTAGTAGGCTATACGGCACTACATATTCATTCTAAACGGCTGGCTGAGGTACGTAGCCTCATTGTAGATGCCTCTTACCGTGGACAGAAAGTGGGGCAGCGTATGGTGGCGTTTACCCTAGAAGAGGCAAAAGCCTTAGGGGTAGAGGAGGATGTTTTGGTACTTACCTATCTTCCTACTTTTTTTGAAAAACTTGGTTTTCAAGAGATCGCAAAAGAGAGTATTCCTGAACATAAGATTTGGGCAGATTGTATTAAGTGTATTCACTTTCCTGTCTGTAATGAGACAGCACTAGTCTATAAGCTAGCATAGAGGAGTCAAAAAGAGATGGATGGCATTTTAAAACTACTACTTTGGGTCTCTATTGTCATCTTTATTGTCTTCTACCCAATGCTCATCTCTATGTATGTTTTTTTGCCTCTGTTTATTGGTACGATGGGGTACTTTTTTATTGTAGGTTTAGACAAAGGAAAGCCACACTATATGCTTTTGGCTCTTCTCTATATAACTAACCTAGAGGCGAACCTCTCTTTACCTTTTTTTCTTATATTGATTGCGACGTTACTCGTCTATGTTCTTGCCTACGCTGGCTTAAAGAGTTTTAGAAGTTGTAGCATCTGTCGTCCTGTTATTACAGTATTTTTAGTCGATGTTTTCTATCTTTGCTCTTTGGTCTCTTACGATTTTCTCTTTCAAACACAAAGTATTGTATTAGATAACATCTTGCTCTATTCACTACTTATTGACCTTCTATTGGTTGTAATATTATGAAATATAAAATTATACTTCTTCTCTTTCTATCGGTGTGGGCATTGATGATAGCACGGCTCTATCAGTTGAGTATTCAGTCAAACTTCTACTATGAGGGGTTAGCCAAAGCCAACATTGAGCGTAAACGTTTTATTAAGCCTGTACGTGGAGAGATTACTGACAGACATGGTAAACTCTTAGCGATGAATCAGATAGGCTTTTCTCTCTCTATTGAGCCTCATTTACGCTACAAGAAAGAGCATCTTCATAGAGTCATTAAGAGACTTGTTGAGACCTTTCCAGACCTCAATGCTACAGTTATTGAGAAGGTCTATACTAAGTATGATTCAGCTTACAATCACCAGTTTATTAAGGTGGTAGACTTTATACACTATACCGATATGTTAGGTGTCTATCCTCAGCTTAGTTTGATGCCAGAACTAAAAATAGAGGCAGAGACCAAACGCTACTACCCTTACGGAAAGTATGGTGCACATATTGTTGGCTATACGGGGAAGTCCCACCGTTCTGAAAACAAAAAAGATGCTGTGGTAAAGAAGGTAGGTAAAGTAGGAAAGAGTGGTTTAGAGCGTTACTACAATCGTGTGTTAGAGGGAGAGCTTGGCTACGAAGTCAACAAAGTAACAGCAACCAATAAGGCTATTGAACTCTTAGAACACAAAGCCCCAAAAGACAATAAAAACCTCAAACTCTATGTCGATATAGACCTACAAAAGATGATTTACAATCGCTTCAAAGGGATGACTGGTGTGGCTATTGTGATGCGTACTAACGGAGAGGTATTGGCTGCTGTAAGTTACCCCTCGTACGATCCAAACCTCTTTGTAGGGGGTATTAGCTCAAAAGATTGGAAAGCCCTACAACAAGATTTGGCACACCCCTTTACCAACAAGTTTATCCATGGTACCTACCCACCTGGTTCAGCCATAAAGATGGGGATGGCATTGGCATTTGAGAAGGCTCAGCCCAATATCTTAGCAAACAATGAGTACTGTAATGGGCACATTACCCTAGGAAAGAGTAAACATAAGTTTAGATGCTGGTCTCGTTGGGGGCATGGTAAGGTGAGTCTGCGTAAAGCCATTCGTGAGAGTTGTGATGTCTACTTTTACAACAAAAGTCTTAAAGTGGGCATCAATGCTATGGCAAAAAACCTACGCTCTTTTGGATTGGGTGTTAAAACAGGCATAGACTTACCTAGAGAGTACAATGGTGTTATCCCAGACAAAGCATGGAAGCTCAAACGTCTTAAACAGCCATGGTACAAAGGGGAGACAGTCATCGCTTCTATTGGTCAAGGGTTTGACCTTGTTACCCCTATGCAGGTAGCACGCTATACAGCATTGGTAGCCACCTCTAAACTTCCTACACCCATCTTGGCACAAGAGGTAGACCATAATCGTACAAAACCTAAAGTAAAACCGATGTTCTTTAATGCCTACTACCTCAATGAGATTAGAAAAGGGATGTATGATGTCTGTAACTCTAAACGAGGTACAGCGTTTAAAACCATGAGTAAACTCCCTATTGTTGTAGCAGGAAAGACAGGAACCTCTCAAGTTACCTCCATCCCCCAATCGACACGAAAACGTCTTAAAGAGGATGAACTTGCCTACTTCCACCGTTCACACGCATGGATCACCACCTACGCACCTTACAAAAACCCCCAATTTGTTGTTACCGTCTTAGTAGAACACGGAGGACACGGAGGAAGCACCTCAGGACCCATCGCAGCCGACATCTACAAATGGCTCTATGCCCATGGGTACTTTAAGAAGTAGGGTATTGTTTTTGTTCTAATTTTTGGTGTTGTGAGGGCACAACACCCTACCAAATATATTTTGTAATTTAGGGTGTTGTACGTTTACATATTTTGTAGGGTGTTGTTGAGGAAGAGTCCTAAGATGATGAGTAGGCTGATACCTGCTGATTTGTTGTAGAGTTTGTTGGCTGTAATGAAAACCAGTAGCAGCGTGGCAATCACCATGGTGGTAACATCAAAGAGAGAGGCTGTGGTGTCTATGTTGAGGGGGTGTACGAGTGCCGCAGCACCGAGTACCATGGAGGTATTTGCCATATTGGAACCTATGATGTTTCCTATGGCCATATCGACTTTGCCTTTGAGGGCAGCTGAGATACTCACTGCTAGTTCTGGTAAAGAGGTACCAAAAGAGACCATCACAATCCCAATAATCCACTCTGAGATACCAAAACTTTTAGCAATGGCTGAAGCACTCTCTACACTAAAGTGTGCCCCTACAATGACAAGGAGAAGCCCAGCAAAGAGTAGGGGAATGGTTTTACCCCAGCTAAAGTCACTCACGTCGTTCTCCTCCTCTTCAAGAGGGTGATCTTTACTGTCTTGAAGTAAGAAGAGGAGGTACGCCCCCATCATAAACAGAAGCAGCAGGGCATCAAAACGTGAGATAACCCCATCAAAAATCATCAGTATAAACGCCATTACAGGCATAAGTGCCCAGGTACTGTCTTTGGCAAAGAAGTCACGCGCAGGGTTGATGGTTTTGGCTAAAAGAAAGACGGTAGCTAGTACAAGGGTAATGTTGAGGATATTACTCCCAATAACATTGGAGATGGCAAGTTGTGACTTGCCTTGGAGACTTGCGGCAATACTCGCTGCCATCTCTGGCAAAGAGGTACCTAGTGCAATGAGGGTTGCCCCAATGACAAACTCTGAGATGTTGAAGCGTAAAGCAATCTTTTCACTCTCGTCAATGAGCAAATCTGCTCCCCAAATGAGTACGCCCATGGCGACAATAAAAACAATAAAATCCATAGTTTAGTCCTTGTTTGGTGTGGTGGTTCTTACAATGAGACTCTCTGGTAAGCCAAATCTCTCAATAAGCTCTTTTTCTTTGGCTCTCATCTCCCCTTGGTCAACCTCATGGTCAAAGCCCAAGAGGTGAAGCAACCCATGAATAAACAAAAGTGTAAGCTCCTCTTGTGTGGTGTGTTCAAAGGCTTTGGCTTTTTCTATCACATAGGGTGCAGCAATGACAATAGAGCCTAGAGGAATACTTCCTATAATCTCTGGTGCAAAGCTATACTCCAGAGGGAAGGAGAGTACATCCGTAGGCGTCTCTTTGCCTCTGTGTTGGGCATTGAGTGCTTGGATGGTCTCATTGTCTACAACAAGTAGCTCTATATCGGCATCTGTTACGCTTTTGGCTATCTGCTCCAAAGGGGCAAGGTCAAAGTCTAAGTTGGTTTGATTTTCAATATCTATCATGGGCGAAGTTTACCTAAATATTGGTAAAATGGCAGTAAAAATAAAAAAAGGTTTGGTATGAAAAAGGCAGTGTGTATTGTTTCTGGGGGAATGGATAGTGCGTTGAGTACCAAGATGGCTCAAAACCAAGGCTATGAGGTGATTGCTTTACATTTCAACTATGGACAGCGAACGCAGAAGAAAGAGTTAGAAGCCTTTAGAGCATTGTGTGAAGCGATGGTTATTGAGCAGCGTTATGAGATAGACCTGCCTTTTTTTGAGCAGATAGGGGCATCGGCATTGACCGATAGAAGCATTGATGTTCCTACTGGGGGTGTAGAGGAGGGGGTTCCTGTGACGTATGTGCCTTTTAGAAATGGTATCTTCCTCTCAATTGCCACAGCTTTAGCAGAGAAGCATGGGGCAAAGGCACTCTTTATTGGGGTAGTAGAGGAGGACAGCTCTGGCTACCCTGACTGTACCTCTAACTACATTGAGCATATGGAACAAGCGATTAACCTTGGGACAAAAGAGGAGACAAAACTTCACATTGCTATGCCTTTGGTGACATTGAGTAAAGCCCAGATTGTACAAAAAGCATTTGAGTTAGGGGTGCCACTTGAACATACATGGAGTTGTTACAAAGAGAGTGAAAAGGCGTGTGGGGTGTGTGACAGTTGTAGGTTACGTCTCAATGGCTTTAAGCAAGCAGGAGAGAGAGACCCGATTGCTTATGTCTAGAGAAGTTTTTGGCTAGTAGTAGCGTCTCGTACAGCTACGATAACCTTCTCTCCAAGCATCCCTGTATCTACGGTCACTTCGGTAGAGGCGACTGTTTTTACGTGTACTGTGGTGTCTTTTACTCCAGCACCCATCATCATAACCACGTTTGTAGTAGTTGGTTGTTGTGTGTCTAGTGACGGTAGTGTTAGATTTATTGTGACAGTTACGGTACCCTTTTCTCCATCCATCTCTGTAGGTTCGGTTTCTTTGGTAGAGTCTTGAGTCTTTACGTGTAGTATGGTGTCTTTTACTCCAACATCCATCACTATAACCACGTTTGTAGTAGTCTGTGATTGTCTCTCTTGTGGTGGTAGTTCTTGCGTAGCATTTGCGATACCCTTCTCTCCACCCATCTCTGTAATTACGGTCACTTCGGTAGAGACGGCTCTCTTTACGTATGCTTCCATAGGTTTTGCTACGACATCCATCATCGTAACCACGTTTGTAGTAGTTATGTCTGGTTGTTGTGGTTTTTCTATGGCATTTACGGTAGCCCTCTCTCCATCCATCTCTGTATGTACGGTATTGGTTCCATTTGTAACTGCTCTTAATGGTTTTGTTATATTGTCGTGAACGACATCCATCTCTCTCCCCATCTCTATAGTAGCTTCTTGTGGAGGTTTGGGTATAACCACTATTGGGGTAACTAGCATAAGATTGCTGTGAAGTAAGGGCATTGGTTAGTAGTGCTTGCTCATATTGTGAACACCCTGAAAAGAGGAAAAGTGTTCCAATAAAGAGCAAGAGTGCTTTTGTCTTTGAGATAAACATTCTCTCTCCTTTGGTATTAAATTATTCTAAGTATAACAGTAAAAAATATCATTTTAGCAATTGAAACACCCCTTTTTGATGATTTTTTTTCAATTGCGTGTGTGGTACACAGTGTCCATGCATAGCAATGTAGATATCTGGGGAGGGGTCTGCACGTAAAAAGCCATAGGCAAGTGCGAGGTTTGCTGTAGCTTCTATGGGGTCGATGCTAAAGGGTACCATCGCTCCAGTAAATACAATGGCATTGGGTAGAGAGGCAAGTGCGAGGTGTTGGGCACTTAGGTGGATGGTGTCGGTACCATGGACAATGAGTATGGCTCTATGGGGGTGTTGTTGAATGGTTTTTAGGAGTTTCTCTCTGTCATATTCATTCATATCAAGTGAGTCTTTCTCTAAGACTTGAATCACCTCAAACTGTGTAAGCCACTTTTGTGCTATGGTTTGTAGGGCTTTGTCTTGGGTTGTAATCTCTAGCTCTCCTGAGCATGGGTTGTAGGTTTTGTTAAAGGTGCCACCTGTGTTGAGTAGTAGTATTTTTTCCATGAGTACACTTTCATTTTGGTTAGATGATGGTAAAATAGCATAATTTATTTTAGGAGTTATTGAATGATTATGAATGGTAAAAAAGGTGTCATCTTAGGCATCGCAAATAAAAAGTCAATTGCGTATGGTATTGCCAAGGCGTGTCAAGAGCAGGGTGCTACGATGGCGATTACGTTTTTAAATGAGCGTTTTGAGAAAAAATTAGCCCCCATTGCTGAAGATTTGGAGTGTGGAAGCAGACTCTACCCGTGTGATGTGAGTGACCCTGAGCAGATAAAAGCACTCAAAGCTTCACTTGAAAAAGATATGGGGCAGATAGATTTTATTGTTCACTCTATCGCTTTTGCTCCAAAAGAGGGGCTTAGTGGGCGTTTTGTGGACATTAGCAAAGAGGCGTTTGATGTGGCGATGGACATTTCGGTTTACTCACTTATTGAAGTGGTACGTGAACTAAAGCCTATCTTGTCTAACAACGCTTCAGTCCTTACGCTTAGCTACTACGGTGGGGTAAAATACATTCCTAACTACAACCTTATGGGGGTAGCAAAAGCAGCTTTAGAGATGACTACCAAATACCTCGCAGAAGATCTTGGACGTGATGGTATTCGTGTCAATGCCATCTCAGCTGGACCCATCAAGACACTAGCAGCCGCAGGTATTGGTGAGTTTGGTTTTATGCTCAAATGGAACAAAGCACACGCTCCACTTAAAGAGAATGTCACCATTAACCAAGTTGGAAACTCAGGAATGTACTTGCTCTCTGATTTGAGTTCAGGAGTGACGGGAGAGGTTCACTACGTGGATGCTGGCTATAACATTATGGGTATGCCAGCTGTTGAGTTTGATGAAAATGACAAACCACACATTGCGTGGAATGGTGAGAGTAAGTAGGTTAATCTACTTTAGCTATGATGCGTAGATTAAATTTTGAGGATTATGTATGGATTTTTCATCGTTAGAGAGCTGGGGATATTTGGCTGTTGCCTTTTTCTCTTTTGGAGGCTCTTTTTTTATTGTTGCAGCAGCAGGTGTTTTTAGTTTTATGGGACATATGGACTTAGTGTTGGCACTAAGTATTGCTGCTGTGTTTAACTTTTTGGGAGACAACTTCCTCTTCTACTTGGGGCGTTATCAGAAGAAAGAGATAGAGCCCTATTTTGCGAAACATAAGCGAAAGTTGGCACTAGCAACACTTATTATGCGTAAGTATGGGGTGTTGGCTATTTTTATTCAGAAGTTTATCTATGGGGTGAAGACACTTGTACCTCTCTCTATGGCATTGGCAAAGTACGACTTTAAGAAGTTTCTCTTTTTTAACCTCTTCGCCTCTATTGTTTTTGTTTGTGTCATTGGATTGAGTGCTTATTTTATGAGTGAATCTATTATCGCATTTTTTACAGTCGTCAAAGAGAAACCTTGGTTAGCACCGTTGGTACTTTTTTCTATTGTAGGTGTGACATGGTATGCGATGGAGAGGATGACAAAGAAGCGTTAAGCTTCTTTATCGGCTAAGCCAATAGATGAGGCTAGGGAGATTTTCTATGCCAAAGTAGAGGTAGCTGTTTTCATGTCTATCCCCCTTTCTATGTACATAACTTAAACGAAAAATATCGAGTATATCAATATAGGTATTGAACCCATAAGCACTCTCCTCTTCATAAAATGTTCCTTCTGTATTGCCAAAGAGACTTACCCCCGCACCTACTTTTAAGAGGTCATTATAGGTATGAAATGCGTCTATATCTAAGCGAACAAAGTCCTCTTCTTTGGGGATAAACACCATAGAGGCTTTGGCTTCAAAGCCGTGAATAAGTGATGACTCTGTGTAGTATCGTGCTAAGTAACTTAGGGAGATACCTCCATTATGAATATCGGTAGCTATCTCTCCTGGAAGGAGTCTTAAGAGGGTTCTAAGCCCCTCTTTACCTTCATCATGGGGAACATCTAAAGGTAAAAACTCAAATCCATGTTTCTCTTTTAAGAAGCTACTCGCTGTCCATGCCCCAATGGCAGTTGCTGTGGCAACAGAGGAGTGGTTTGTGTCTACCTTGGCAGCATCATTTTCAATGGTAGTAATACGGTTTACAATAAAGCGTAGAGGCTTTTTGTACCATGTATCAATATCTTTTTTTACATACGCCAAAAAACCATTTGGGGTAGGGGTAAGGTAACGCATATCAAGTTTTTTAAGAAAGCGTTTAAATGCCTCATTGTCATAGCGTGTGGCATCGGGCTTGCTAAGATCAAACGCATTGTAGATAGCAGAGAATCGATTGGTAGTCTTTGGGTGTGTATGGTGAAACTCTGTATTGAGTAGAAGTTGATAGGCCTCATACGCTTCAGGGTGCTTTTTAATCTTCAATATATCGGCAAGATAGTTCATCATAGCAATTTTAGAGACAGAGCGAAACTTTTTAGGGTGGTATCGTTTTACAGCATCAGCCATATGGTAAATAGCATCATACACCCCTACATAGTAGTCATAAATACGAAAGTTTTGGTCTAAAAATGCGCCAAAGTGGGTAAGAAACTTACCTGTTAAAGGGTGAAAACGTGAGGAGAGTACTAGTCTTTTCTTGCTGTTATTTCTAAAGTTTTTATTGATGGCTTCGTAGAGCTTCATCGATTGCATAATATCAAAACTGTTAAAGAGTGGAAGTAGGTTCGTATCAATAAATCCTAAAGGTGGCTTCTCTGCTTTTTGTTGTGTTTGTTTGCTAGTCTCTTTTCTCATATTGCTAGGGTCCATAAAGAAGAACGTAGAAGCATCTTTATTGAGGGCAATGGCTAAGTCTAGAGGTACATTGTCGTAGAGCCCACCATCAATAAAGTAGTTTGAGTATGACTTCCCTTTGTACGCATAGTCTAGTTTGACCTGTTGAAAAGCCCCAGGAAAGGCACCAGAAGCAAAGAGTAGTTGAAAAATTTTATCTTTATCTTCTTTAATATGAGGGATGGAGATATAGAACGCATTGTCTTTTGGCATCGTTTTATTTACTACAATCCCTTTGCCATGAGACTCTTTAAAGATGAGAGGTACTGAGAAGTTCTGATTTTTAACTTTAATGCCATGAATCTCCTCTACAATAGGGGTTACTTTTGTAACTGCTATACCAAGAGGTACTTCACACCCTCGTCTAAAGATGGGTTGATCGAGTTGGGTATGGATCTTTTGTGCTTTTTTCTCTAAACCTCTACGAGAAAAGAGTGAGCTTTTGTTGTGTGGATCACTACCTCGAATGGCTAAATCTTCAATACCCAAATTGACCCATGTCTCATAAAAGAGGTTATCATTGATGGTGTTGTGAAGAGGAATAGACTCTTCTTGACACCAATACATACTAGAAAGAAGAGCATTTATAGCCCCAGCAGAGGCACCTGAGACAGATTTTAGGTTAGGTTTAATGAGTCTATTGTCTTCTCGTATAGTAGAGAGCATTTTGATAATAGCCCAGTTGTACCCAGCCTCATATGCGCCTAAGCTTACACCACCAGAGATAACCATAGAAAAATTGACCTCTTGATGAGGGGGTGTTACCGTTGTAGCAGAAGCAAAATGGGTAGAGGCAAAAAGGAGTAGGGGAGTAAGAAAACGATGCATAAAAATCCTTATGTACTAGGTAGTAATATTTTTCAATATTACTACCCTAAGCGTAGGGTTACTTTAGTTTTGAGGCAACAAACTTTTCAATACGTCTAATACCCTCACGGATAGTAGTAATGTCTGTAGCAAAAGAGAATCTAAAGTAGCCTTCTGAACCAAACCCAATACCTGGTACTACAGCCACACCAGTCTCTTGAAGAAGCGCTTTACAAAAGGCGATGGAGTCCTCTTCAATCTCTTTAATATTGACAAAGAGGTAGAAAGCTCCTTGTGGTTTAAGTACAGAGAGCCCCTCTACTTCATTGAAGAGTTTTACGGCTTCATCGGCACGTGCTTCAAAGGCTCTTCTCATCTGCTCAATATCATTATCGACTTCACCAAGAAGAGCAGGAATAGCCGCTTTTTGTGTAATAGAGTTGATGTTTGAGGTACTTTGTGATTGGAGTTTGTTCATTGCTGCAATAAGCTCTTTGTTGGGGCTTGCGAGGTAACCAAAACGCCATCCAGTCATCGCAACAGATTTACTAAGTCCATTGATGGTAATGGTACGTTTGTACATATCGTCACTGATGCTAGCTGTAGCAACAAAGTCAATGCCATAGACCAACTTCTCATACATCTCATCTGATGCGACTAAGATATCGGTTCCTTTAAGTACCTCTGCAAGGCCCTCAAGCTCCTCTTTAGAGTAGACTGAACCTGTTGGGTTTGAAGGGCTGGTCAAGATGAGCATCTTTGTCTTTGGTGTAATGGCAGCTTGAAGTTGTGCTGGGGTAATCTTAAAGCCATTCATCTCATCTGTATCGATGGTAATAGGTGTTGCTCCGGCATACTTTACAAGCTCTGGGTAGGTTACCCAGTAGGGAGCAGGGATGATTACTTCATCTTCTGGATTGAGTGTGGCTTGAAAGAGGTTAAAAAGAGATTGCTTTGCACCATTACTGACAATAATGTCTGAAGGTGCGTAGCTAAGATTGTTGTCTCTTTGAAGTTTAGTACATACAGCCTCTAAAAGCTCAGGAATCCCTGCTACGGCAGTATATTGGGTAAATCCACTCTCTATGGCTTTGATTGCCTCCTCTTTAATACGTTTTGGTGTACCAAAGTCTGGTTCTCCTGCTGAAAAAGAGAGAATATCTTTGCCTTGTGCTTTTAAGTCACGTGCTAAAGATGAAATAGCAATAGTAATAGATGGTGATAGTTGTTGTATACGCTCAGATAGCATAGAGTTCCCCTAAAATGAAATTAGATGATTATAGCTAAAAGTGGTTGATAAATGAGTTAGAAGGTAGGGGGTATGGATAATATTTTTTAATATTTAATCCATACTGTGTATAAAGTTATCATAAAGGGTATCTAAATCGTGGTCTTTTCTCTTAATGGAGTCTTGTTTTGTTTGTGGTAATGCCTCTTCAAGTACCTCAATACGCTTCATAAGGTACTCAAAAATCTCTTTATTGACATCAGGAATTTTGTTGTGACTGAGTGGGTTTTTGTCATACCCACGTTTGAGTACACGCGCAGGTATGCCTACAGCTGTAGAGTCTGCTGGAACATCTTTAACTACCACAGAGTTCGCACCTACTTTTGAGTTTTTGCCAATAACAATGTTGCCTAAGACTTTTGCTCCTGCACCAATGACTACATTGTCTTCAACTGTAGGGTGGCGTTTGCCTTTGGAAGTACTTACCCCTCCAAGGGTGACTTGCTGGTAGATGAGTACATCATCCCCAATAATGACGGTTTCACCAATGACAACACCTACCCCATGGTCAATAAAGACGCGTCGTCCAATCTGTGCTGCTGGGTGTATGTCAATGACCGTAAGAAACTGTCCAATAGCAGAGATAAAACGAGGTAAAAAACGTAAGCCAGTATTGTAAAGGCTGTGTGAAATACGGTAAAAAAACATCGCCCAGAGACCAGGGTAGTTAAAAAAGAGTTCAAAGGTAGAGTGCAAAGCAGGGTCATTTCTCTTGACATTGGCAAAATCTTCTTTAATTAGTTTAAATAGGGTTATCATTGAATCTGTTATTCCTCTTCGATGGCTTGAATGGTCTTAAGATAGCTATTTTCACTTAAATAGAGATAAAGTTTCCCTAAAAGTACCCTTTTTTCTTCGTTGGAGAGAAGAGGTGACTCCTCTATACGATATTTGAGGGCTTTGTCAATGAGGTTGATGTCGTAGTCTAAATCATCTAGTACATCCATAAGGTTTTGGGCTTCAATGAGTTTGTCTATGTGGTAGCAACCCTTCTCATCAAAAGTAATGACTGCTTCGGTAGGGTGGGTAAAGAGGTTGTGTTTCATGCCCAAGACCTCTTGGTAGGCACCCGTTAAGAAGAAAGCTAAGAAGTACTCTTCTTTACTCACATCAATGTCGTGTAGGTAAAGAGGAAGCTCACGGTTAAAGCCTATCTCTCCATCACTGTCACAAGTGATATCCCAAATACTAGCAGGGTTGGTGGGTTTTTCATTGAGTCTGTCTAGTGGCATAATGGGAAAGTGTTGTGCCAAACCCCAAAAGTCTGGGAGAGATTGGAACGCAGAGAAGTTGAGTAGATACTTCTCCTGAATACGGTCTTGTAGTTTTTTAAGTTCATCGGTGTCTTCATCGCGAAGGAGAAAGATGGATTTTTTGATAATAAGATTAACCAAAATCTCTGTATTGGAACGGTCTTCAAGGTCTATATAGCCCAAATCAAAAAGGGTAAGCAGACTCTCCATGTGGTCTAGCGCATCGTGGAGGTACTCACGTGCGTGTTTACGTGAGAGTGAACGGTAGAGGTCATGAAGCTCCTCTATAAGTGGAGGGTTCTTCTCTTTTAAGCGTAGACCTTTTTCGGTGTACTCTTGTGAAAAGAGCTCCAATACAGGGGCAATGAGTACCGAATGAGACGCAGCAATGTAGCGTCCAGACTCCGTAAAGATGTCTGGCTCTTCTACCCCTTTGCTTTTAGCAATCTCTTGCATAAGAAAGACCACATCGTTAGCAAACTCTTGAAGTGAGTAGTTTCGCTCTTGTTTGCCTTCATGTTGAGCATACTCAACAGCCAAGCCACCACCAATGTTAATAGCTCCAAGAGAATGGGCCCCTCTTTTTTTAAGTTCAGCATAGATATTGCCTGCCTCTCTAAGGGCTTTTTTAAGGGGTGCGATATCGGACATTTGTGAACCAATATGAAAGTGTATCATCCAGAGTTGTGAGAGGAGGTTGTCTCTTTTGAGTAGATCATAGGCTTCAAGAAGCTCTGTGGAAGTGAGTCCAAACTTAGAAGAGTAGCCTCCACTCTTTGCCCAGACGCCAATGCCTGAGCTATGGAGACGAATGCGTACTCCAATATGAGGGAGTGTAGGGTTTTTAAGCCCGGTGTTAAACTCTCTATTGACTTGAATAATCGTCTCTAGCTCATCTAGCCCTTCAATTGTGATGGTGATGTTGTGTCCCATCTTTGCCGCAATAAAACATAAAGAGATCATCTCTTTGTCTTTAAACCCATTGACTGTAATGGGGGCACCTAGAGGGGTTTTGGCAATGGCAATAATGAGTTCAGCTTTACTTCCTGCTTCTAGCCCATAGTTGTAGGGCTGAGAGACCTCTACGAGTGACTCTACAAAATTGGGAAATTGGTTCACCTTAAGAGGAAAAACAGCTTGAAAATTGCCCCTATATCCAAAGCTCTCTTTTGCTCTATTGAAACTCTCAAAAAGTGTAGAGATCTGTTTTTGAATAAGATGAGGAAAACGTAGGAGTAGAGGACCCTTGTAGCCTTTCTCACGAATCTCTTTGGTTATCTCCAATAAAGAGGGACGTGAAGCGTAGTTTAGATTAATGGTCTCGTTAGAGATTATAAAGTTATTATCGCCCCAAATGGGTAAACCAAAAGATTTCATGTAACTCCTAGTTAATTTAGTGGAGAAATTATACCAAACTTAATCTAATCTTACCTATAATAGGTCTTATGAAGCATTCATTATGTGTTGTAGAACCCCATCAGGACTATCTTAAGCTTTTGGCACAAGGGGTATGGAGACTAGAGACTATACGTCAAATAGAGTCGATTTTAAGTCGTGTTCCTCACTATAAAAAGATTGTATGGGACTTCTCTGGTGTTACCCATTTCGATAGTGCCGGGGTACTTCTTGTTTTGAAATATGTCACACACTTTCGCACTTATGCTTTGGTAGAGTTAGAGGGCTATAGCCCTTCACAAGAGAAGATGTATAGACTCTTAACCCATCCAACACTAGAAGAGCCTTCCCAAAAACCACACCAATGGCTTACAAAGTTAGGTAAAGCTACAGTAGAAAACTATAAGAGTATTGTCGCTTTTATTACTTTTTTAGGTCTCCTCTTTGTAAGCTTTTTTCAGGCACTTTTACACCCTACAAAACTACGTGTAAAAGAGATGGTATATCACATTCATCATTCAGGCTTAAATGCTTTAATGATTATTGGCTTAACAGCCTTTTTGGTGGGTATGGTTATTGCCTATCAGGGCTCTGTACAGCTTGCCAAGTTTGGTGCTGACATCTTTATTGTCGATACGGTAGGTATCTCCATTGTAAGGGAGCTTGGTCCTATGATTACAGCCATTGTTATTGCTGGAAGAAGTGGTTCAGCCTATACAGCAGAGATAGGGGCAATGAAGATTACCGAAGAGATTTCAGCAATGCAGACCATGGGGTTTGACCCCTATCACTTTTTAGTACTTCCTCGTGTGTTGGCACTTATGATAGCGTTGCCACTTCTTATCTTCTTCTCTGACTTGATGGGGATTTTTGGTGGGATGGTCGCCTCTAAAATGCAATTGGGCATCTCTTATGGACAATTTACCGATAGACTCTACGAGGTTTTAGAGCTTAAACACTATCTTTTAGGGATGCTCAAAGGACCAGTTTTTGCCTTTATTATCGCAACGATTGGCTGTTTTCGTGGGCTACAAGTCTCTGACAATACAGAGAGTATAGGGCTACACACCACAGCTTCAGTGGTCAATGCCATCTTTTTGGTCATCGCTTTTGATGCGCTCTTTTCAGTACTCTATACGGAGCTTGGGTTATGAAAAAGGTAGTTATTGAAGCCAAAGGTATTGTAACACGTTTTGCTGATCGTACCATTCATAATGGTCTCTCTTTACATATAGAAGAGAGTGAAATCTATGCGATTTTAGGGGAGAGTGGTTCAGGTAAATCGGTCTTGATGAAAGAGATGATTTTACTTCTTGAACCCTCTGCTGGAGAGATCTCTGTCTTAGGTGTCAATCTACAACACCTTGACTATAAAGAGGCACAACAACTTAGAACCCAATGGGGTGTACTCTTTCAGTTTGGGGCACTCTACTCCTCTATGACCATTGCTGAAAATATTGAGGTACAACTCAAAGAGTACACAAACCTTAGCCAAGAGATGCGTAAGGCACTCGTTGCTTCCAAAATAGCATTGGTTGGACTAGAACCACATGTAGGGGCAATGTACCCCTCTGAGCTAAGTGGAGGTATGGTCAAGCGTGCGGCATTGGCACGGGCACTTGCCATGGAGCCTAAATTACTCTTTTTAGATGAACCCACCTCTGGGTTAGACCCTGTAGGCGCACGTAATTTCGATAGGCTTATTGTAATGCTTCGTGATATGTTAGGCATTACCGTAGTGATGATTACCCATGACTTAGATACGATGTTTAGTATTGTAGATCGTATGGCTGTTTTAGCCGATAAGCACGTGGTAGCTGAGGGAACACTAGAAAATGTGTTACAATCACAACATCCATTTGTTGAGAAGTTTTTTAAAAATGAGTACACCCAACAAAAGTATCTTAAAAAGGGACAGTATGTATAGTAGAGTCAATTACACCATTGTAGGCATCTTTGTGTTACTCTTCTCCATAGGTATGGTATGGTTCGCATTTTGGCTTGCCAAGTATGGTATGCATCAGGAGTTCAACACCTATAAACTCTCCATGAAAGAGTCCGTAGCAGGGTTGAGTAAAGACTCTATTGTACGTCTTCATGGTGTCGATGTAGGACGTGTGAGTCAAATTCGTATTGATCCAAACAATATTGAACAGATAGATGTTTTTGTAAAGATAAAAAAAGATGTACCCATCAAAGAAGATATGGTAGCACACACACAGATGTTAGGGGTGACAGGACTCCTCTCCATTGAGATAGATGGGGGTAGCAATCAGGCAAAAACACTTCAAAGTACTCAAGCGCATATTGCTGAGATTCCTACTGTTCCTTCATGGCTCAATAAAACCAAAAATGGTCTAGGCTCCTTGTCTTCCAATATGAATGACCTACTTCAACGGACACAACGTCTTTTAAGTGATGAAAATCTTGCTACGTTCTCTGAACTCTTAACCCATACCAATGAAGTCACAGCCAAGGCAATAGTCTTAGAAGATAAGGCTGTAAGCTCTTTAGATGAGGTCGATAGAACATTGATTGCTTTACAAGATTCGCTACAAAGTATGAACCAGCGTATTGTTGAAGCATCTAAAGAGTTTAAGATGATGCAAGAGTCCTTCTCTTCAGTCAAAAAAGTAACGATTCCTGCGATTAAAACTTTTGAAAAGACAACCAAAAACTTCAATCGTGTCACTTTGAAATTTGAACGAAGCCTGAACCGAGGGGACTACAATGTAAAAAAAATCTTTGAGCCTATGTTGGTTGATATGGAGATTTTATTTGACAATCTCAATAGTTTTACCCAAGAGCTTGAGCAAAACCCAAGTGGTTTGCTCTTTAAGTCAAGAAAAGAGCGTCATGCCCCAGGAGAGTAGATGAAACAGTATCTTTTAGTAAGTGTTGTAGTGGTAATGATGAGTGCTTGTAGTTTTAAGTCAGCACCCATAATGCAGGTCTATAGTTTAGCAGAGGTTGAGGTAAAACCAGTAGAAGCAAGTAGATATCGCCATAGTGTTCTTAAAGTTGCTTTCCCTCAAACCCGTAAGGAGAAACTGACAAACAAGATGCACTACTCATATGGTTTAGGGGAGCAGGGGGTGTACCAAAATGCCAGATGGAGTAACCATAGTGGAGCGTTGTTACAAGGTATGCTCTTGGAAGTACTTTCAAAAAGTCATCTCTTTAAAGCAGTACTACCCTACACATCTACAGCAAATGAAGATTTACGTTTAGAGAGTAGTGTGATTGATTTTTCTCACCACATTAGAGGTGAGGCGTCTTACAGTGTCGTCTCTATAGTGTTTAGCCTTATTGATACCCATACAGGTAATCTACTAAAGACAAAACGTTTCTGCTATAAGGAAAATACCCAAACTACCAATGCCAAAGGGTATGTTTTAGCAACCCAACGAGCTATGGAAAAATTAAGTTATGATTTAATTGCGTGGTTGAGGTAGGGGCTTTGCCCCATATACGTGCCTATTTTAGACTTCCGATAAAAGCAGAGTCTTCTCTTCCTTACTCTCCAAATCTTTCACCCATACTGTACCGTTGGCAAGCTCATCTTCTCCTATGAGAAGGGCGTAGCGTGCGTTGGCTTTGTCAACCCCTTTCATGTGGCTCTTAAAGCCTTTTGAAGCGTACTCAACAGTCACTTTATCGGTTTTGCGTTTCTCTGCTGCTATGGCAAAAAGTTTCTCAATAGCTTCAGGTACCATCGCACCTAGGTAGTAGCCTTCACGTGAAGAGTCTGGCATTTGCACCAACTCCATAATACGCTCAATACCTATGGCAAAGCCCACAGCAGGGGTAGGTTTACCATCTAAAAACTCAACGAGCTTGTCGTAACGTCCCCCACCAGCAATGGCAGATTGAGAACCAATGTTGTTGCTAACAAACTCAAAAGCAGTTTTACTGTAGTAGTCTAGCCCACGTACAAGGTTTGTATCTACTTTATATGAAATCTTAGCAGTGTCTAGCAGTTTTGTTAGTTGCTTAAAGTCAGCGTCACACTCCTCA
>Ga0256828_1000359_pt1 | contig 31329 bp, 35 predicted proteins | sample CV88metaG_FD_185993 | JGI IMG/M metagenome (GOLD analysis project Ga0256828, IMG submission 185993) | Hydrothermal vent microbial communities from East Pacific Rise, Pacific Ocean - CV88 | ecosystem: Environmental > Aquatic > Marine > Hydrothermal vents | place: Pacific Ocean: East Pacific Rise...
TTTCATTGCACAATAGATTAAAAACTGTAAATTGGCTAATGTTTTTCTTCCTCTTCCTCTACCTGTTACTTTTATTACATCTTCACGATTGCATTCATTTCTTTTTTATTAGTAATTTGGGTTCTCTATTGTTTTGATATATGTTAGTGATACTTTAAAATATAATCCCCAACTCGAAAAGAGTTGGCATATATTGTCCATGTATAGGTAACTGAACCTCCTGTTGGCATAAAGCTTCCATCGCTTATAAAAAGGTTTGATACTTCATGAGTTTGGCAATATCTGTTGAGTACCGATGTTTTTGGGTCATCTCCAAATCTACACCCTCCTGCTTGAAGATTAGCAGGAGGATAGGGCGATATAGAGGAGTAGACTGACTTGGCACCCATCTCTTTTAAAACTTTTTCAGCTTTTTTGGCTAAGAGTCTGCCCACTTTTAAATCATGAGGATGGCTTCCTATTCTAATATTGGCTACAGGGACACCATAAATATCTTTATAATTATCATCAACGCTTACAAAACAGTTATCTGTTGGTAACCAGTCGTTAAAAATCTCAAAATTGAGCTGTTTGGTGGTGGTAAACTTTTTAAAAATTTTGTTTTGTAGCTCTTCCCCCCAAATTAATCTGCCTCTATCCCACTTCTGTTTACTCGCTTTTGATATGGGATTGGCGTGTTCAAAGAGAAAATCTACAATTCCCCCTTTTATCCCCTCTATCTCGTACCAATCACAAAGACTTCTGTTGACAAATAGCCCTTCGACCATTAAATCTTTTAGGGGCATAACCGAAGCATCAATTTGACCTGAACCAATACCACCTGCTGAAAAGAGTAGGTTTTTCCCCACTTGATTACTGTTGTTTGCCAGACCATTAGGAAAGTTTTCTGATTTGGAGTTTAATAAGAGCCGTGAGGTCTCAACAGCTTGACTTGCTACTACAAATATCTCTGCTTCTACTTTATGCTCTTTTTTGGTTTGGGTATCTATATAGATGGCTTGGGTTACTCTGTTATCTTTTTCGTTAAGTTTTTTGACAAAAGCGTTAGTAATAATGGTTAAGTTTCCTGTTTTTAGAGCTGGTTGCAGTAGAGAGGCTCTTGCTGAACCTTTTGCTCCACTGCTACATCCATAACTTCCACAGTAGTTTGAGTAGTAGCAGTTGTTTCGCTCCTTTTTACTTTTAGATAAAATGGCACGTGGTGTCTTATAGGGGGTAAATTTCAGTTTCTCACACGCCTTATCAATCAATTTAGAGATAGGGTGTTCATCCAGTGGAGGATAGGGAAAATTTTTGGTACTTCTTGGTTCGTGGTATCTATAAGGGGTTACTTCTCCACTAATACCAATGACTCTCTCTACCTCTTCATAGTAGGGTTCTAGCTCGTTATAATCAATACACCAATCGACAATATTTGCCCCCTCTATTGCTCCAAAAGTTGACTTTAATTTAAAATCAACAGGTTTTAAGCGATGGAAATAGCCACTCATAAAATTGGATGACCCCCCAACAATATTACCATTAAAGAAAGAGCTTTCTGTTTGTGTGGTTGTGGTTTTAACCCATTTTCCATTTCGAAAAGACTCTATTGTATGATACGACTCTGTAAGGTTTGGGGTTACAATATCACGTTTACAGTAGGCTATCTCATCTTTGCTAAAATCTTTCTCTTTTAAAAAGCCTCCTCGCTCTAACATGACCACTTTTTTACCTGCATTAACCAGTCTGTGTGCCACACCCGATGCTCCTGCTCCAGAACCCACAATACATACATCATATCTCATCTTATACCACCTTGGCAAACGGTTTTTGTGGGCGTGGTTGCCCTGTATTATGGTTGAGCCATCTCCAACCCAATTCACTCTTATTTCCTCCATAAATTGGGTCACTTAGCAGAGCTTCTAGGGTGTAATATAGTAGGAGTGAGACCCAATTTTCTGCTTTAGAGGAGCTGTTTACAAAATCTCTTAATCGTTTATCACGCTCTTTAGGCATGATGGTTAAAAAGTTATTTTCATACTCAAGGAGTAAATTGGCTCCATATTTTAAAAACTTCAAATCACTCTTGACAAATGAGCTATGGCTAGAGACAATTAAAAGATAGTTGGTTGCCATAAATTGTGAGGCTGAAGGGGCTTTTAAATTTTCAGGAAATAGTGTCTGTTGTACCGACTCTATCACTTTAAAAGGAGCTATATCAATATCTGTTTTACCATTTTGAGGCAGTAGAGCCAATGCTGTTCCTGCACCAATTGTGGCTAAAATAAAAAAACGTCTGTCCATCACAAATCCTTTAGAAAAGAGGATTATAGCATGATATTCTATGAGACTATTTTTCAGAAAGGCTAAAAATAGCCTTTTCTCTTTTAATCTACATGTTTAACTGTAATTTGAACTTTATTTAAATTTTCATGTTTCTTTGTAAATAGAAATTTGAGTAATTCTATTAGCATTGCTTGTCCTTTATTAAATTAAAATTAAAAATTAATTATACTTTTAAAATTTAATATTGTCAATAGAAATAGAGAAATATCTACTTAATCTCATCCACCTCTTCATCCCGTTCAAGTAGATGACAAAATTTTAATCCATGTAGAAATATTGCCCATGAGATGTATATCCATAAGAAAAAGAAGAGCAGTGTACTTAAGCTTCCATAGACACTCAGATAGGTTTTATTGTGAACAACATAAAATATAAATCCAACTTTTGCAATATACCAAGCAAGAGAGGCAATAAAGGAGCTGATACCTGAGGCTTTGTTACTTACCGTGGTATTTGCAGAGATTTTGTAGGTTAAAAAGAAGATAGACCATATAATGATAAAGGGTAAAATAGTTAAGAGATGAATGCCTGAAGTTAAACTGTGTTTATCTAGCATCTCTTGAATCTCTGTAGATAGATAAAATGAGAGTGCCAACATGATGGGGCTTAGGGTAACAAGTGTCCAGTATACTGTAACTGATGACCAAAAACTTCGACGTTTGGTCTCAAAAATATCATTAACAATATAATCGTAATTTTTAAAGAACATCATTGAAGCAAAGAGGACATAGATGACTCCTACAAAACCTAACTTTCCAGAGTTCTCTACAAATGTATTGATATAAGTTAGTACCTCTTGTGAATTGGTGGGCATAAGATTTTTAAATATAAGATTCTGTATATGTTGATAAATAGTATCAAAAATAGGAAGATTGGTAAAGATAGACAAGACGATGACCAACAATGGAATTAATGAAAAGAGTGTATAGAAACTTAAACTCGCAGAGTAGTAACTCAGTTTGTCGGCAAACAGTTCAGATAAAAAGTCACGTATAAATACGTAGTACTCTTTTAAAATACGATTAAATTTTATTGGTTTTTTCATAAGTTTCTTTTCTATTTATCATAGCAAAATGGTGATAAGAGGTTTATAAAAAGAGTTGTTCTCTTATCCTATAGTAAATTATTAGTAATGCTTTTGAGTAGAAGTAGAAAAAAGATTGAAAAACGCAAGAATCTTAAAATAGACATCTTTTTGACATCTTTTTAATTTATAATTTGATTACGAAAAAATAGATTAAAAGGATTTAAAAATAATGGTAAAAAAAGGATTAGTTCTCTGTGTATGGTTAGCAACCTTTTCTCTCTCAGCTTCTGCAACTGGTTCAGTAGAAGAGGATAAGGCTTGGAATAGGTGTTTAAAGATAAAGAGTGAGAAAGATAAGAAAAACTGTATGATTAAATTTGAAAAAAAGTTTTATCCCGAGAGTGTCTATAGTGATGAAGAGTTAAATTGGAGTGATATTGACTGGAGTCGTACTTCTTAATTTTGAGAGGTCAAGTTTGACTTCTGTTCCCTCTCCTTTTTTTGAGAGGATGGTGATTTTTATTTTGGCTTCATTACAATAGGTTTGTACCAGTGCTAAACCTATTCCCTCTCCATCTATGGTGTTGTCCAGTTGGTAGTAACGTTCAAATATTTTAATAATCTGATGTTCATCCATACCTATTCCTTGGTCTTTAATAGTTAAAATATATTGATTTAACTCTATGGATATGGGTTTATCTTTATTAGAATACTTCATGGCATTGGTTAATATATTGTCCAACATCTTTTCAAAACCGATTTTATCAGCGCTGATATTTACATCTAAAAGATGGAGTAGAAAAGGGTTTCGATTTAAAAGCTTCATCGCTTCTACACGCTCTTCAATAAGTTCTTTAAGATTAAACTCTTCTCTCTCTATTGGGCTAATCTCTTTTTTGATACTGTAAATTAATTCGGCATAAAGCCGTTTTAATCGTTGGGTTGAAGCTTCTATTCTCTCTAAACGTACCAGCCCTTTCTCTTGATTTTTTAGGGTACGTTTTAGTAGTTTACTGTTGGCTTGAATGGTTGCGATAGGGATATTGATTTCATGAATTATCTCCTGTGTTAGATTTAATAAGTTTTTATCAATTTTAAATTTTGAACTTAATATATAGGTTGAAAATATATATCCAAATGCAAAAGAGAGAGAGAGAATTATAAAAAAAAGAACTTCTCTATTGGTTTGAGTATTTAAAAAGATAGTATAAATTGTCAAAATGATGAGTAGAGATAGGGTATAGAGTATGGTTGATATGAGTATCTGTTTTTTCATAGATGGGATACTATCCATCTTTTTATTAACACAAAATTAACACTATAAGAGTAGAGTTTTATTGCCCAATTAAATAAAAAGGATAGTAGATATGAAACAGTTAGGTTTTGGATTAATGGCTTTAGTTGCAGTGGTTACTTTCTCTATGGCAGAGGTTGCTCCCGATGGAAAATGTGGAGAAGGTAAGTGTGAAACAGGGAAATGTGGACAAGGGAAGTGTGCTTCTGGTAAATGTGGTGGAGGGAAATAGTCTTCTATTTCTTATGAATAATTAACACTAAATTAATACTTTTTCTCTATGATTATATTTATCATAAAGAGGAGTTATAGGATGAAAAGAGTTATTTATTTATCATTGGCTGTTGTTTCACTTCAGGCAGAAGAGGTTTTAGATGATATTTCTATTGTAGAAGAGGGAACAACCGAAGTAGTTAAGAATATTAGTGGTGAAGAGTTAAAAAGTGCCGATTTGGCTGAAGCACTCTTTAAAAATGTTCCCAGTGTCTCTATTATTAGACGAAGTGGAATTGCAAATGATATTACACTTCGTGGACAGAAACGAGACAATATTAATGTAACTATTGATGGGGCAAAGATATGTGGTGCTTGTGTGAATCGAATGGACCCACCAACTTCCCATGTGGTTACTCATGCTATTTCAGATGTGGAGGTACAAGAGGGACCTTTTGATGTAGAAGAGTTTGGTGTTTTAAGTGGTTCTGTTAAAGTAAAGACAAAAAAACCAACAGAAGAGTTGCATGGAGATATGGCATTAAATGCTGGTAGCTTTGGTTACAAAAAAGCTTCTGGAACAGTTTCGGGGGGAACTGATAAGGTAAAATTTTTACTCTCTGCTTCAACAGAAGAGGGTAGACAGTATGAAGATGGAGATGGTAATGATTTCTCTGAACAGTTAGCCAACTATACGGGCAATAGTAATGCAAAAGCGTATAATTATGCACCTAAATATCAAGATATGGATGCTTTTTCAAAGCGTATGTTCATGGGAAAGATTTTTTTTGATATAACAGACAATCAAGAATTAAGATTAAGTTATACTGCAAATAGAAGCGAAGATGTTCTCTATCCATCAAGTAAAATGGATGCAGAGTATGATGATAGCAATATGTTTAATATTGAATACTCTGCTAAAAAATTATCAGACTACTCAAAAGAGTTTGATATTCAACTCTATCAATCAGATGTTGAACATCCTATGAGTACAAAATATAGGGTATCTACTAAGAATATGGGAAGATATACAACCCATTATCTTACAACCGAGATGCAAGGGGCAAAAGTGAAAAATACTTTTGATGCTTTTGGTGGAGAGATAACCTATGGAGTAGACAGCAGTAAGAGAAATTGGGATGGAGAGTATCGGGTAACAACAGTTGATGGGTCAAGAGCAGTAATGCGTGTGGGTAAGAGTATTGATGATGTTGATACTACAAATCTTGGTTTTTTTGTGAAAGCGAAAAAGAGTGTGGGTGAAGTAGATATAGAGAGTGGGATTCGATATGATGATACCTCTATAGATACCTCTTCAACGAGTGAAAGAGATAAGAACTATCACTCTATTAGTGCCAATCTTGTTGGACTTTATCATGTAGATGATTCGACAACTCTATTTATTGGAGCTGGAAAATCAAGCCGTGTACCTGATGCTAGAGAACTCTATAATACAAAATATAAGACAACAGATAATGTAACCAAATCTATTTTAAATGGAAATCCTTCATTAAATGAAACAACCAACTATGAGCTTGATTTTGGTATTGAGAAATCGTTAGAGAGTGGTTCAGTAAAAGTGAAGACTTTTTACTCTAAATTAAAAGATTATATCTATTATAATGGCTCTTTATCTAATAATAACTTTGAAAATATCGACGCAACAATTTATGGAGCAGAGTTAAGTGCCTCTTATATGCCTACTGATGAGGTCTATCTTTCGGCAGGTTTATCGTATAAACGAGGTAAAAAGGATACCCAAACTACAGGTCAAACAGATAGTGATTTAGCTGATATTTCTCCTCTTAAGTTGAATGCTTCTGCAACTTATGATTATGATGAGAATGGAATGGTAGAACTCTCATTTATCGCTTCGGATAGATGGGAAGATATAGACAGTGAGAATGGGGAGCAGGTATTGGCAGGTTATGGTGTTGTAAACTTTAAAACAGTAAGAAATTTTGATAATGGTATAGAGTTAACATTTGGTGCAGATAATCTATTTGATAAAACGTATGCCACTACTAATACCTATAAAGACCTTATTTTAATGACAGATGGTTCTGATACAATGCTGATTAATGAGCCTGGAAGATACCTCTATCTGAATGCTAAGTATCAATTTTAAATCGGTATCCTACCCCTCGAATATTTTCAATGGTAGGAAAATATCGTTTTAGTGTTGTAATATAGACACGAATTGAACCAAGACTAATCTCTTGGTTGGTGTGCCATAGTTGCTCTTCTATGGTCTCTAAAGAGAGTACTTCTCCTTGTTGTTGAAGCAGTAGAATAAGGAGTTCAACAGCTTTTTTACCAAGTTTGATACTCTTCTCTTTGTGGAGTATCTCTTTGGCATCTACATTGATAGTATACTCTCCAATAACAATCTTTTCACTTCTTATCTGTCGGCGTAGTAGTGCACGTATACGAAGGAGAAGCTCATCTAAATCTATTGGTTTTTTCATGTAATCATCTGCTCCAGAATTGAATCCTTGAGTTAATGATGCTTTATCTTCACGGGAGGTTAAAAAGATGGTAGGTGTCTTATCATTGGCCTGACGAAGCTGTTTTAAGAGTGAAAATCCACTCTCATAAGGGAGATTTACATCAAAAAGGTAGAGGTCAAACTTCTCTTTATAGATAATATCCAAGGCAGAGTAGGGGTCGAGTGTGGTTGTTATTTTAAATCCCTCTTCTTCTAAAAAATCTTCTAGTGTTTCATTAAAAAGTTTATCATCTTCTAGTAGTAGTATTTTCATTTATCCTCAATTTTATACAAAACTCTATTTAAATTATAACTTATTATAGTATTATTTTTAGATTTAAAAGTTTAAAGGATAAATATGAAGAATTTAATTTTGATACTACATGCAGTTGTTTTAATAATGAGTCTCTCTATAGTAATTATGCCCAATTTATGGATGGTCTCGGTTGTAACTGGAGAAGAGGGTATGAAGGGTATTGTTTTTCCTGTTATCTGGACAGTTTATGGTGTGGTAGTCTTTCTTGCTTCAGCAGTTACTTTCTCTTGGCTTATTCGAAGATAGATAGGATTTTTAGTTTTCATAAGCTATAATGATTACACTTTACACTTAAGGGGGGTCTTTTGACAAAAAGCATTATTTCAAGGGTTTTACTACTTCTGGTCTCTCTTTATACCTTAAGTTTTTCTGCTAAAGTAAAATATTCTACATGGAAAAAGGGTTTAAGCTTCGAAGCCTATCTAAAAGCACATCATATTCCTACGGATATATTAAAAAGATTAGACCAAGATGATGTTTTATTGATTTCAGATGTGGATGAAAAGCAGAAATTTTATGAACTTATTGCTTCAAATGGTGTGCTTCTTCAAGCATTAATTCCTGTTGGTGAAGAGTTACAGCTTCATCTTCGAAAAACTTATAAGAGTTATGATTTAAAGATTATACCTATTGCTTATCAAAAAAATACCTATGTAACTCTTCTAGAAGTCGAGAAAAATCCTCATACTGATATTATTCGTAAAGTTAAAAATCGACGTTTAGCCAATGAGTTTACCCGTCTATTAAAACACAGTGTAAATTTTAGAGGTATTCAAAAAGGGGATAAACTTGCGATTATCTATGACCAAAAGATGCGTTTGGGGCAACCGATAGGTGTTCCTGATATAAAAGTTGCAATGCTTGAATCACATCATAAAAAAAATTATGTTTTTAAGCACAGTGATGGAAAATATTATAATGAAGAGGGTAAAGTATTGGTGCAAAAGTATATGAGAAAACCTCTCAATCATGTACGGATTACTTCACACTTTACCAAACGGCGTTATCATCCTGTATTAAAGCGATGGAAAGCCCATCACGGAACAGATTTTGGAGCAAAAAGAGGAACTCCAATCTTAGCAGCAGCTGATGGAAAAGTTATTTTTTCTGGAAAACTTGGTGGTTATGGAAATGTAGTTAAGATTCGTCATAAAGAGAACTATATGACTCTCTATGCCCATCAAAGTCGTATTAAAGTAAAAGATGGAAAATGGGTAAAACAGGGAGAGATTATCGGTTATGTAGGAAATACGGGGCGAAGTACAGGTCCTCATTTGCATTTTGGTCTTTATAAAAATGGACGACCTATTGACCCCATGCGTTTGGTTAAATTCTCTTCGGATGGTTTAAGTGGAAAAGAGAAACGTGCCTATTTAAATCGAAAAAGAAAATATACCAAGATTATTAATATGATTTTTGATAAAAAGATGCCATCATACGTCTGGAATACCATCAATAAACTGGCAGTTGTTCCAAGTATGAAAAAATATTATAAAAATCGGGGATGGTAATGGAAAACCATATAAAAAACTTTAAATTGGAGCCTTTAAAAGAGGCAAAATTTGTAAAAACAGCACTGGCAACTTATCAACAAAATGGGATTAATAGAGCTTGGGAGGTGGTAGAGTCTCATGACTCTGTAGCGATTTTAATCTACCATAAAGAGAGAGATGCTTTTATCTTGGTTAAACAGTTTCGTCCTCCTGTTTACAATAGAAATGGTAACGGTATGACTGTTGAGATGTGTGCAGGAATTATTGATAAAGACAAATCTTTAGCACAGATAGCAAAAGAGGAGATAGAGGAGGAGTGTGGTTATCGTGTTCCCCTTGAATCAATAGAACGAATAACAAAAGTCCTTAGTGCTGTAGGAACATCAGGCAGTACACAAGTCATCTACTACACCGAAGTGAATGAGGAAATGAAAGTGAGTGAAGGAGGAGGATTAGAAGATGAACAGATAGAGGTGGTTGAACTTCCAATCTCTCAAGCGAAAACATTTATGTATGATGAGACTATAGGGAAAACTGTAGGATTAATGTTTGCTTTTATGTGGTGGTTTGAGCGAAATAGAAGTAGGATTGATAAATTGTAATAGCAATGAAATAAGATTGAACCTACAAATTTTGAGTATTAATTTCTTAATTCAATGGCATTACAATAAATCGACTTTAGAATCTATTTCTCTTTTTTTAAAGCCTCTGCAATCAACTCTACAGGGTTTTTAAAGACAACATCTACATCGGCTTGATGTAGAGAGTTGCTTATCTGCATTCTACAAGCACTACACTCTGCACTCACTATCTTTGCACCTGTCTCTTTTATCATTGAAGCTTTTGGTTTTCCTGCGAGTTCGGCAAAGTGGTACTTTTCGGTCTGCATGGTTACTCCACCAAATCCACAGCATCTATCGCTATCGCTCATCTCTTTTAGTACATAGTTCTGTTTTAGAAGCGCTCTTGGCTCTTTATGAATCTTTTGTACTTTTTTGGCGTGACAGGCATCATGATAGGTTATGGCATCTTCAAATTTTTTACCTTTTTTTGCCAAAATCTCTTTTAGGTCGGTATTTTGTTCAAACCACTCTGTTGCCATAAAGATTTTTTTGTTAAGCTTTCTTGCCCGTTCTGCCCAATCTTGCATTTTGTGATTGTTAAAGAAAATCTCCCAGTCATGTTTTATCATAGCCGAACAGGTGGCTTCTGGGATAATAATAGCCTCTACATCGTCTATAAAGCTCTCAAAATAGGCAATATTCTTTTTACTAAGGGTTTCAACTGTATAGTGGTCTCCTGTAAAGTAGGCAGGGGCAGAACAGCACATCTGCTCTTTAGGGATAAAGGCATCTATTCCAAGTTCTGCAAATATCTCTATTAGGCTATCTCCAATTTCAGTATAGTTGTAGTTGGCTAAACATCCAATAAATATAGCTACTTTTCGTTTTCCACCATTATCAATATTTTCAGGGTATTTATTCATAAAACTGATTTTTCCCATAGATGGAAGAAGTCGTCCACTCTTAATTATAGGCATGGGGAAACGTGGAATGATTCCACCTCGTTTCTCATCGGTTTTAAATCCACATGTTTTAAATGTGTAACCCAGCTTCATCATAATATCCATAAGCTTTCGGTGGCGAAGTAGAGTAAAGAATGCTTTTTTAAACCATGCAATTCCAAACTTATCGGCTATATCGGCTCTGACCTCTTCGATGACCATATCTGTTGGCAGAGAGTTAGGGCAGACATCAACACAGTTGGTACATAAGAAACAGCTCTCAAAAATATCTTTTGCATTTTTATCAAGCTCTAGATTTCCTCGTTGGTATTGACCTAAAAGTTCAATAAAACCTCTTGGAGAGGTTACCTCATCGGCGTTAATTTGGTGGATGGTACAGACGGGAATACATTTACCACACTTAACACAATCATCGGCTGTGGCTTGGAAATTGAAAATATCTTCTATCTTTTTATTCATTGGGTTTTGTCCTCATAAAATCTATTGAATTTATGTTTATATTTAAAGTTTATTAATTTTTATCTGTAGGTTCGATAAAATCGAACCTACCAAATAGGTATTTATACTGTTTTAGAGAAAGACTTTTTACTCTGTGCATATTTTTTCATATAGGCATCAAAAGGCATAGCGATATTTCTAATAAGTAGTGTTCCTGTAGTACTTACTCTTATCTCACTATTATCAATCGAGACAAGCTCATCGGTAACAAACTCTCTGAGTGCTTCGACTGCATCGGCAAAATAGTCAAAGAATGCAATATTATGCTCTTTTTCAAACCGTTCTATATCGATATGAAAGTTTGCCATTAGCTCCATAATAACAGATTTTCGCATATAATCATCTTGACTTAACTCAACACCTCGTTCAAAAGGGAGTCTTCCTGCATCAAGTTCAGCTTCATAGCGTTTCATATCTTTTGTATTTTGTGCGTAGTAATGGCTACCTTCGCCAATACTTGTTAGCCCTATTCCTACAAGGTTTGAGCCACCTTTTGTGGTGTATCCTTGAAAATTTCGGTGAAGTTCACCTTTCTCTATGGCTCCAAAAAGTTCATCTTGAGGTTTTGCAAAATGGTCCATACCTACCATTTTATATCCATGTTTTTCGAAAAAGTCAATGGTATATTTAAAGATTTGTAACTTAACTTCTGGAGAGGGAAGGGTAGTTTCGTCAAATTTACGCATTGTTTTCATGAGCCATGGCACATGAGCATAGTTAAATACAGCGACTCTATCAGGGTCAAGTTGTGTTGAGAGTTCTAAAGTTTTTTTAAAGCTCTCTAGTGTCTGATAGGGAAGACCATAGATAAAATCGGTATTGATAGAGTTAATTCCATATTTTCGTGCCAAATTAACAGCATTCTGTGTTAACTGTAGGGGTTGAACTCTATGAATCTCTTTTTGTACTTTATCATCAAGGTCTTGTACTCCAAAGCTGATACGGTTAAATCCATGTTTTTGAAATACTTTCATCTGCTCTTCATTAAAGTAACGGGGGTCAATCTCACAGCTTATCTCTGCTTGGTCACTCCAGTTAGGAAATTTAGATTTAACATAAGTTACAATCTCATCGAGTTCAAATGCTTTATAATAGGTAGGTGTTCCTCCTCCAAAGTGAAATTGAATAACTTCTCGATTGCTATCGATATGTGTGGCAAGAATATCTATCTCTTTTTTTAGATATTCAATATATCGACTTAATTTAGACTCTTTCGAGGTAAAGACGACATTACAGCCACAGAAATAACAAGCACTCCGACAGAAAGGAAGATGAATATATAACGAGAGTTTTTCGGTTGAGTTATTTAAAAACTCTAAGTATCTCTCATATTTAAAATCACTGTTAAACTCTAATGCTGTTGGATATGAAGTGTATCTAGGTCCGGGCTTAGAGTATTTTGAAAATTTTTCAAAGTCGATGTTGCTCATTGGTTTTGTTGTCCCTTTTTTATTCTATCTTAACATAATTTTTTTAATTAAAAATTATCACTTATCAATTTCCTCGATGTTGGTCAAGCCAAACCATAATTCCTTTTTGTGCATGGAGTCTATTTTCAGCTTCCAAGAATATAACATCTGCATGTTTTTCAAATGTCTCTTCACTCACTTCATAATCACGATAAGCAGGAAGACAGTGTAGGAAAATGGCATCTTTTTTAGCAAAATTCATAAGTTGTTCATCAACAATATACCCAGTAAATGCTTTAAGTCGTTCCTCTTTTTCATCCTCTTGTCCCATAGAGACCCAAGTGTCTGTGGTGACTACATTTGCTCCTTTAACTGCCTCTTCAGGGTCATTGGTAAATGAGATTTTTGCACCACTTTTTTCTGCAATTTCCAATGCTTCTTTTACAATTTCTTTATCACACTCATACCCTTGTGGTGTGGCGACTCTCAGCTCAAATCCTAGAATAGCACTGAGCATTAACCATGAGTGTGTCATGTTATTTCCATCGCCTACATAGGCGACAATAGGATTAGTAATACCTGATTCTATCATTGTTAAATAGTCGGTCATCAACTGCACAGGGTGATAGGAGTCAGTCAATCCATTGATAACAGGAACTTTTGAGTATTTTGCAAACTCTTCAAGTTTACTCTGCTCAAAGGTACGAATCATCACCATATCAACCATACGGCTAATCACTCTGGCTGTATCTTTCATCGGTTCGCCACGACCGAGTTGAATATCATTTGAAGAGAGAAATAGACCAATCCCCCCAAGTTGATAGATACCCGTCTCGAAACTAACACGGGTTCGGGTTGAGCTTTTTTCAAAAATCATGCCCAATGTTTGATGCTCCATATAGGGTACAAACTGTTTTGTTTTAGTTTGAGCTTTGATTTTCTGAGCAAGGGAAATCATCTCTAAAAGTTCAGTTTTTGTAAAATCTTTTAGACTTAAAAAGTGTCTCATGGGAAGTTCCTGTTTTTTATTATTGGATAAAGGTTTATTTCAATAGATGGTAAAATAAGGAAGCTATTTTACCATTAAAGTTTTATAAAGAAATTAATGGCTATTTTTTTTTCTTCTGCTCAGCTTTTTTCTTCTTTTGAGACAAGTAGGTGAACTTCCGTTTTTTATCATAATCGATGTATCCTTTTTTCTCTCGAAGGCTCTTTTTTACAGGTCGTTTCTGTCTTGGTTGTTTGTCAGTTAGTTCAAATCCATTATAAACTTCTCGTTTAATATTGAGTTTCAGATTCTTTTCAATGGTAGAGAATTTATCATAATCAAAAATAGTTAAGAGAGAGATAACTGAACCTTTATGATTTGCCCGTCCTGTTCTTCCTACTCGGTGGGTAAAGTCATCGGTTTTCTCAGGGAGTTCATAATTTATAACCATTTGTAGTTCAGGAATATCAATACCTCGTGCAGCAATATCTGTGGCAACGAGTACTTGGGTTTTTCCACTCTTTAGAAGTGCTAACGATTTTGAACGACTGCTTCGCTTAATATCTCCATGAATAATTGAGGCTCTTACTCCTTTGGCTTTAAGGTATTCATAAATTTTATTGGCAGAGAGTTTGGTTGATGCAAAAAGTAGTACCTGTTGTAGATTCTTATCTTTAATAAGTTGAACAATCAGCTCCTCTTTTCTTTTTTTATCTACTTTATAAGCACGGTGCGCAATAAAATCAACCACATCTCGTCTATCACTTACTTCGACAATGGCAGGTTCACGTAAGAACTCTTTTCCTAAACGTTTAATATTTTGAGAAATGGTTGCAGAGAACATCATAATCTGTCGAGGTTTTCCACACTCTTTGAGAATAGCTTTAATCTCTTTGAGAAAACCAAGGTCAAGCATGGTATCTGCCTCATCTAAAACGATGGTATTGACATGTTCGAGGTTGATTTTTCCATCACTTAAAAAATCTTGAAGTCTTCCAGGGGTTGCAACAATAATATCTGCCCCTTTTTTTAACCGTGCCAACTGCACAGATTTTGGGGTTCCTCCCTGAATTTTTACAGCTTCAATATCCAAATTTTTTCCAAAACTGGTAATACTTTTTGTAACTTGGTCAACCAATTCAATGGTAGGAACAATAATCAATGCTCGAATAACTTTATTTTCAGGTTTAATTATTTTTTGAAGTTTATGAAGCATAGGAAGAAGATATGATGCTGTTTTTCCTGTTCCTGATTTGGATGCACCAATAATATCTAAGTTTTTCAGTGCTAAAGGGATAACTTTTTTCTGAATGGCAGTAGTATTGGTATAGTTTTCATCTTCGATGGCTTTTAATATATAGGGGTGTAGATTGAGTTTTTCAAATGCTTTGATAGTGTTTCCTTGTGATAAAAGTTGAATGGTGTAGGTTCGAATTTATCGAACAGATGGTTGAATTATAGCAAAAACTCTCTATTTTTTAAAAATCGAACAGTTTGCTATGGTGTTGGGTTCCTGCTATTTGTCTTTTTTCAAAAGGTGTTGAGTCAAAATAGAGTTGATTTTCTTTAATAATAACACAACTTAAATGACCTCCATAAATGGCAGATGTATCAATGCAGATTTGATTTTTATATCTTCTAATATTGGGTTGAGAGAGATGTCCAAAGATATGATAGTGTTGATTGTCTTCAGCTTCTGTATGTGTATAGGGAATCAACGCATCAAGTTTCATTGAGGGATTTTTACTACGAGAGATACATTTAATCATATTTCGTTGAGAGATTTTATCTTCTGCTCTCAAATGTTTTTTAAGGCAGGGTGCATGAGTTAATGTAACTGAAAAATCTTTACTGTAGTTATAGTAGAACCACGCTTTAGAGTGAAGATAGAGTTTTAGAAATTTCTCTTTTAAGAGGGGATTCTTCTCTAACAGAGCTACAGTATTATAATACTTCTCTTTCTCTTTAATGGTTTTTGGAGTAATTTTTAAGGAGGGGTCGTTGGTAATATATCGATAAACCATCTCTTCATGGTTTCCAATAATTAAATAGAACCTTTTTTTCTCTTTATTGAGATGATTGTAGTTGTTGTAAATAAACTCAATAGTCTCTATAAGTTTCTCTTCTGAACCTTTATCAATAAAATCACCCAAAAGAACAATGGATTTATGTTGATTTAATGCTGTTTTTTCAAGAAGATTTTGAGCGTTAGTGTGAAAGTTTTGTTTAGCAAGAAGTGTTTTTAATTCATCAATACATCCATGTACATCGCCAATGACGATGTACTCCATATTTAAAGGTAGCTCCATTAAGCGATATTAATATCTCTTCTTGCTGCATTGAGTTCAATAATAAATCCACCTGTTGCATCAATAAGTGACATCATTCCTAAAAGTAAAAATGTTGAGTTTTGCGCCCATGAAACCATAAAGAACATCACAACAAATACAATAGCAACAAGGAAGCTTAGTAGTGTCTCTGATGCTCCAAAATTCTTTGCAGTTGCTGCTTTAGAGATTTCTATAAAGAGTGCAAGTGAACCAGCAATTAAGAAGACCTCTCTAACACGTAAAATAAAGTCCCGTTCTGGACTGATATGGTGTGTTAATACCACTGAATTTAGGCTTAAGTTACTGAACATATCAATATAGTTATGTCCCATATGTAATCCTACATACGCCAATAAAATCCAAGTAAATGTTGACATTCCTGTAATAAAAAACAATGTTTATCCTTCTGTTATTTTGATTTTTTTATTCATGTATTGTTGGAGATGGAGTGCGTGACATATATTCAGCATTCATCACTTTTTGCATCGGTTGTTGTACATCTGTTGGATAGAGAACAAATTTAGAGTTACTAGAAGATGAAAGCTCTTTCATAGAATCAATATAGGCTGTTTTGGTTAAAAACTGCATAATGGTTTCATCTGATAAATTGGGCATTAACTCTTTTAGTGCTTTAATTACTTTGTGGGTTGCTTCTGCTCTTTTTTCAATTAGAATACGCTCTCCATCGGCATGAAGGTCATGAACTTCATGGTCTCCTTGTGCTTTTAGAATGGCTGCTCTTTTCTCTTTTTCAGCAACAATCTCTTTTTCCATCGCCTCTTTAATTGATGCAGGAGGAGTAATGCTCTCAAATTTTACCAAAATAACTTCAAGTCCCCAACGTTCACAGTCAGCTTTCATGTGGTCACGAATCTCTTTTGAGACCTCATCTTGTTTTCGTTGAATATCCGAGAAATTCATCTGTCCCAATTTATTTAGTGTACTACTCATTACCAAACTCTTTACAGATGCTTCATAATCTTCTACATCCATAACGGCTTTGGTAGGGTCAACAATTTTAATGGTTGCAATCATATCAACGACCAAATTGATGTTGTCTTTAGAGATAATCTCTTGTGCTGGGGGGTCAATAGGTTGCTCTTTTAAGCTCACTTCACCAACTACAACCTCAATACCAAAAGGCATATATCTATTAATTCCCTCTGTAATAACTCTGTCAGCTCCCAGTCTGTTGTCTAGAACCAGTGCTTTTTGTGAATCTACAATCATAACAGGTAGAAAATTTTGAAATCCTACTGTATAATGAAGAACCACAAGTATAGAGATAATTGCAAAAATTACTATCATCCAAGATGTTGTATCCATAATATTTTCCCTTTCTTTTTAAATAGTAAACCACACTAATATGATAGAACATAAATCGGGTTTAATTATTTTTTTATCATTATATCAAAGAAATGGTATTCTTTGGTAGCAAATCTGTAAAAAGTAGAGTTTAAAAGATAATTTTCTAAAATTTATGTTAGAATTGTCTTAGAAAACTCAAATAAATTATATACAAAGGAAGATTTTGTTCGAGAATAATACAGAAAGTGAAGCTGATTTTTGTGAAGCTTATAAATCTCAAATACTTAGCAAAGGTGTAACCGAAGAGAACTCTTCACTTAATACGATTTCTAAAATATTAACAATTCTCTTACTACTTATCATTATTGTGGCTGTATCAATTTATTCTTATAAGTATCTTACCAGTAATAATATTGATGCTTTACCTCCAGCTTCTCTACAGACAATTGATGATGATGAATTGATTGTAACCGAAGAAGAACCGATTGGAGAGATGCCTCCTGAAGTAGAATCTGTAGCTGAAAAAGATTCTGTAAAAAAAAATGAGATACCACTAAAAGTACCTAGTAGTAGTGAAGCAGAGTATTTAGAAGAGTTGGCACAGCTCTCTAAAGAGATAGATAAAGATAAAAAATAGAATTGGATTTTAGCAATTCTATTTTCTTTTTTTCTATTTTTGAAGTAACTCTGCTACCTCTTTTGCATGGTAGCTAATAATAATATCTGCTCCTGCACGTTTAAATCCTATCATTGTTTCCATCATTACTTTATCATAGTCAATCACTCCAGCTTTTCCAGCCATCTTGAGCATGGAGTATTCACCACTCACATTATAAACAGCCAGTGGTAGAGAAGAGTTCTCTTTTATGTCACGAACAATATCTAAATATGCCAATACAGGTTTAACCATTAAAATATCTGCACCCTCTGCCTCATCTGCTAAGCTCTCTAATATTGCCTCTTTTCTATTAGCAGGATTCATCTGATAGCTTCGTCTATCTCCAAAACTTGGGCTACTTTCAGCCACATCTCTAAACGGTCCATAGTAGGCTGAAGAGAATTTTGTGGAGTAAGACATAATTGGAATATGGCTATATCCACCTGCATCAAGTCCCTTTCGAATAGTACTAATCATTCCATCCATCATGCCACTTGGCGCAATCATATCTGCTCCAGCTTTGGCATGGACTTGTGCTTGTTTTGCTAAGTTATCCAGTGTAATATCATTATCCACTGTCTCTAAGACAGGGTCAAGTACACCACAATGTCCATGGTCTGTATATTCACAAAAACATAAATCGGTTACTACAAACATATCGGGATGCGCCTCTTTAATAGCTCTAATACTCGAAGCGATAATTCCATGGTCACACATGGCATCACTCCCTACACTATCTTTTACATCGGGAATTCCAAAAAGAATAATCGAGTAGATACCCAGCCCTTTTAATACTTCACACTCTTTAATAATCTCATCAATACTCATCTGATAAACACCTGGCATTGAGGCAACTTCTATTTTTAAACCCTCTCCACTTTTAATAAAGAGTGGATAGATAAAGTCATTCATGGTTAAATGGGTCTCTTGCAGTAAATCTCTCAATACAGGGTTGAGTCTTTTTCGTCTAAATCGTGTAAACATAGTTTTCCCTTAAATTAGTTTACTGAATTTTATCATAAAGTGATATAATTTTGCCCATGAGACAAATTGATATTTCCCAAGTTGCAAAACTACCAACCCTTTATGGAACATTTAACATTCAAGCCTTTAAAGAAGCAGATAAAGAGCATCTTGCTATCTATACCGATAATCTAACTGATAACCCTATTGTTCGTGTACACTCTGAGTGTTTAACAGGTGATGCACTAGGTTCTAAAAAGTGTGATTGTGGTGAGCAGTTGGCATATGCTCAACAGCTTATTGCCAAAGAGGGGGGTATGATTATTTATCATCGTCAAGAGGGAAGAAACATTGGTCTTGTTGGAAAAGTCAATGCCTACGCCTTGCAAGATAAAGGATTTGATACAGTAGAAGCCAACCACCAACTCGGTTTCAAAGCTGATGAGAGAACTTACGAGATAGTGGAGTTCATTTTAAACTATTACAATCTAAAAACAATTCAGCTTCTAACCAATAATCCTACTAAAATTGAATTGTTAAAAAATGTAGAGATTACGAAAAGAGTCCCTATAATTATGGACGCAAACCCATTTAATCGAGCCTATCTTCAGGTTAAAAAAGAGCAGATGGGACATCTGTTATAGTATAGAGAGGGGATTTTTTTCTATAAGTCTCTATTTTCTAAAGTTTGGCTAAAATAGCACAGCTAAAAACAGGACAGTTACTATGACGTTACAAGAGATTTTAGAGTCTGATAAAATTGAACTTTTACCACAACAGTTGGCTCAGTTAAAGAGATTTACCGAGATTTTACAAGAGTGGAATAAGATTCATAACTTAACAGGAGCAAAAACAACAACAGAGATAGAGAAAAATATTGAAGATGCTCTTTTCCCTACAACTTTTATTAATAAACCAACCTCTATTTTAGATGTGGGAACAGGGGCTGGTTTTCCTGGAATGATATTGGCTATTGCTTATGCTGATGTACATACCGTATTGTGTGAACCTCGTAAAAAACGGGCTTCTTTTTTAAAATATGTGGCGATGGAGTTGGCACTGGATAATGTGGAAGTGGTGAAAAAACGTGTTGAAGATTATGGTTCTGAACCATTTGGATTGATTAGTTCTAGAGCTGTAACCGATACAAAGATGTTATTAAATTTGACAGAGCATTTACAAAATAGTGATACAGAGTTTCTCTTTTATAAAGGGGAACAGCTTTTTAGTGAATTGGAATCGGTAGAGGCACAACTTGATTATGATATTATAGAGAAAAATAAGAGAAACTATCTCTATATTAAAGGGTTGAAATGTTCTTAAAATTATTGATTTTTATTGTTGCTATTGGAGCAATTTACCGTTTTTTTGGGGGGAAGATACCTTTTATTGATAAAGAGGAGAAACCTAAAAATGATGAGGTAGAAAAAGATTTTGGTGTACAGATTCAAGGAACATCTAAATGTGCCAATTGTGGAGTCTATATGACCGAGGATGATGCTCTGATTTATCATAGAAAAGCATACTGTTCTAATCAGTGTGTTGAATCATCAAAGAGGTTAAAGTAGCGTTGTGAAGATATTTGGTCATCCTTGGATTGAGAGTGAAGAGTTTTATGTGATTACGCATATAGAAGAGATTACTGAAACTCCTCCCAATAGTACGGTTGCTATTGAGAGATTTGATATAACATTAATAGAGTATTGTAATAGAAATAGCATACCCTATATGACAGCTGTTTCGGATATTAAAGAGGCGATTTTTGCTAATCTTCTTCATGCTAAATATATGGTTGCCTCAAAGGCATTAGCAAAGCGTTTAATGCCTATTGCTCAAAACTATCTTTTTGATACAGAAGTGCTAGGAGTGATTACTTCTGAAGAGGAGATAGAGGAGATGGCAAAGGCAAATATTGATGGAGTGCTTTTAACTTTAAAATAAAATTAAAAGGCAGACAATTTTCGCTCTATATCAGGATGTAGTTGGGTCATTATCTCATAGGAGATGGTCTTTAACTGCTCTCCTGCTTTTTTAGCATTATTAAAAATACAGATTTCATCTTTGGTTGACTCTAGAACAATATAATCCATAGAGACTCGCCCTAATATTGGTAATCCTTCGGCTGTAATAAAGGGTTTTAGATTGCTATTTCGCATCCAACCATCACCATATCCTAAATCATAGGTGGATATAGTCATTGTTTTTGGAGCGATGAAAGTTCCTCCATAACCGATTCTTTCGCCTTTTTTCACTCTACGTGTGGATATTTTTTTAGCCCAAAGTGACATTACAGGTTTGAGTGGAGGAGCGTTATAGAGATGAGGTAACTCACTGTACCCATAAGCACCAATTCCCAAACGAATGGTCTTTTGGTTATGACAAGGCAGACGGAGAGCAGAAGCAGAATTAAATGCATGAAAACGGATATTTTTAAAGCCATAGGCTAGAGTCTCTTTAACTATTTTTTCAAAATTTTTCTGTTGCCAAAAGAGTTCTGAACTTAACTCATCGGCTGAACGGTTATGGGTCATGACTCCTATCAGTTGTAGTTTTTTCTTTTTAATACGATTTAAAGCCTCGTTTAACTCATCCATGGTGATACCATTACGGTGCATACCTGTATCAACTTTTAATTCAACTTTTGAATTCTCTTGAGCCTTCTCTATATCCTTTAAGGAGTTAAGGGTAAAGGAGCATTTGTTGTCTATTACAGCATTATCTCCCAATACCAATATTTTTTGAAAATAGGGTTTAATGATTTTAGCTTCATGATAATTTCTTACCACAGCTTGGGTTAATCCAAATGCTTGTGCATGGTGAGCCATAAGTTCTAATCCATGCCCATAAGCATTATCTTTGAGTACAATGGCTACAGACTCTTTTGAGCCTGTTTTATTGACAAATTGTGATAGATTATAAAAGAAGTTTTCTCGGTTTATTTTTATAAATGCCATAGTAATAGATTATAATTAGACTTTATAATTTAGTATCTTTTTTACAGTTTGGATATTAGCAAAAAAGAGTGCCTCAAAGATAGGGTTTAAAATAGTTGTCTCTTTATCTATTTGGGTAAATGCAGGGAAATCAAATCCCTCTCCATTCTCTCGAAGATTTGGACGTACAGAGAAGGTGATTGGGCTTAGGGTTTTAATAAGGTTTAAGACTTTTTTATAGGATTTATCCTCTTTTGATGGTAAAATATTTGCACTCTCTTTTCTGTTTTGTCTTATTTTTTCAATCAGTTGTACTTTGTCATTAAAGATTGTTTTTCCCCATCTAATTGTGCCAAATTCTGATAAAAAGTCTTGATGTCGGCTACAGAGAGGGTGTGTTTTTGCATCACGAATCTCTTCACAGAGTTGTAAAAAGAAGTTTTGACCTCCAAAGTTGTTGGCACAGGTGGTGAGTTGCTGGTGGATTTGCTCTTGTTTTTCAGGAGATAGATTATTGAAATTGAACATGATGTCCCTTTGTTGTTATTTTATTATTGGAAGTATACAGAATTTCTATCAAAACCAAACCAAATTTTTCTTGGATATAATTATTAGAAAAGAGATAATAATGAAACGATTACCTGCTGAGTGGCAAAAACAACGGGCTGTCTTGATGGCATTTCCTCATAAAAATAGTGATTGGAATAGTAATTTAAAATCTGCATTGGTTCCTTTTATACGTATTGCACAAGCGATTGCTTATGCTCAACCTGTCTATATTTTATGTGATGAACCAAGTGATATTAGTGGACTCTTCTGTTCTACGCGAAATATGAGCTTTATTAAGATAGAGACCAATGATACTTGGATTAGAGATTTTGGATATATCTCTGTTATAGAAGATGGTATGTTAAAACTGCTTGATTTTACATTTGATGGTTGGGGAGGAAAGTTCGAATCGGAATTGGATAATCTTGTTAATCAAAGATTTCATAAAAAAGGGTATATGGGTACAACTCCTTTGGAGAGAATAGATTTTGTATTAGAGGGAGGGGCAATTGAATCAGATGGTTTGGGAACAATAATGACAACTTCTCAATGTCTCTGTAATCCCAATCGAAATGGAGGATTATCTAAAGATGAGGTTGAAGAATATTTAAAGTTATATTTAGGAGCAGAACGGATTTTATGGTTAGATTATGGTTATCTGGTTGGGGATGATACGGATAGTCATATTGATACTTTGGCTCGATTTGTTGCAGAGGATACAATTATGTATCTACAGTGTTTAAATAGAGAAGATGAACACTATGAAGCATTAAGAGAGATGGAGAGAGAACTAAAAGGATTTAGAACTTTTCATGGAGAGCCATATAGATTGATTCCTTTGCCAATGTCAACTCCTAAATTTGGTAAAGATGGGAATAGATTACCTGCTACTTATGCCAATTTTTTAATTACCAATGGAGCATTGGTCTATCCTACATACTCGGTGCCTGAAGATAAAGTTGCTCATAAGGTGTTTAAAGATTTTTTTATTAATAGAGAGATAATTCCTGTAGAGTGTAGTAGATTGATTGAAGAAGGGGGAAGTTTACACTGTTCTACAATGCAAGTTCCATTTTAAATACTCAGATACAGTTACTATCTTTTAGTATGCTGTATCGTAATATATTAGTAATACTCTTTATTACTGTTTGTGTTTACTTCCAAAATTTTGTGTCCAGTAGATACCATAGGTACTCTCCTCTTTTATTACGACAGCCACACCTACTTCGGTAAAGCTCTCTTTCATAATATTCACACAGTGTCCAGGACTTTTTAACCATGCATCCATCACCTCTTTCAAATTTTGTTGTCCTCCTGCAATATTTTCTCCTACAGAGTAGTAGTTTGCATAACCATTAGCAATAATTCTTTCATAAAATTTACTTGGTTTACCATCTCCTGTAATATCTGATGATGTTCCAGAGCCATCATGTGAAAAGGTATCACTCTCTGCTAAATCGGTGGAGTGTTCTAGTGCAGATGCATAGAGTTCACTGTTCCATGTTAATGGAGCTACAGCTTTCATCTCTCCTCGTGTTGGGTCATTGGGATAACAGTCTCTAGAGATAGAACGGGCTTTATTGATAGCATCTAAAAACTCTTGTTGAGTAATATTAATTTTAGAAGCTTCACTTTGGTCTGATGTTTGAGTTACATTATTAGAAGAGGCATCTCCACAACCCATAATTAATAGTGTGCTAAAAATAAGTAGATAAGATTTGTTTTTTAAAGTAATCTCAAACATTTTATGTCCTTTTTTGTTTTATATTATGAAGTATAACAGAAATAAACTTAAAATAATATTTAACATAAAAAAATAATTTAGAATCAAATTTGAAATTTCTTTAAAATCTTCTTGGTTTTTACGTTAAAATTAGCAAAAAAGTAGAGTGTAGATGAGAGTTGCATTAATTCAAAAAAAATATTACGAAACAAAAGTATTGACAGTTATTAAGACGGTTCAAGATATAGAAGAGGCTTCTAGAGAGGGGGCAGAGTTGGTGGTATTACAAGAGTTACATCAAAGTGAATATTTTTGTCAAAGTGAAGATACTAAATATTTTGCTTATGCCTCTTCTTGGCATGAGGATATAGTATTTTGGTCAAAAGTTGCTAAAGAGAATGGAGTTGTGTTGGTTACTTCTCTTTTTGAAGAGAGAACAGCAGGTCTTTATCATAATACAGCTGTGGTATTTGATAAAGATGGTTCTGTAGCAGGGAAGTATAGAAAGATGCATATTCCCGATGACCCTGCTTTTTATGAGAAATTCTATTTTACCCCTGGGGATTTAGGATTTGAACCAGTTGACACTTCAATAGGAAGATTAGGGGTTTTAATCTGTTGGGACCAGTGGTATCCTGAGGCATCACGACTTATGACCTTAAAAGGGGCAGAGATGTTGATTTATCCTACAGCAATTGGATGGTTTGATGAAGATACTAAAGAGGAGAAAGCAAGACAGTTAGATGCGTGGATAACTATTCAGCGTTCTCATGCTATTGCTAATGGTGTTCCTGTTTTATCATGTAATCGAGTAGGATTTGAGAGAGATACCTCTGGTGTCTTGGATGGTATTAGATTTTGGGGAAATAGTTTTGTATGTGACCCACAAGGTCAAATAGTTGCTCAAGCAGAAGAGTCAGAAGAGATTCTTTATGCCAATATTGATAAAAAACGAACCAAAGAGGTTCGAGATATTTGGCCATTTTTACGAGACAGAAGAATTGAGGATTATGGTAACTTGTTAAAGCGTTATTGTGATTAGGGAAGTTAGCCTCACTATTATATTTATTATAATCTGATAAAATAGCTTTTAGTTTAATAGAGAAGGAATAATAAATGAGTTATGAAGTATCCAAAGTAGTTGTAGGAGAGGATGTAAAATTTAAAAACCCATCTTCAGAGTTTTACGAGGCAATAGGTGGAGAAGAGGGAATGAAGAGTCTTATGTACGATTTTTACGATATTATCTACGAGAGTGATATTGCTCATTTTTTTCCACAAGATGAAGAGGAGTTTGAAGAGGTAAAAGAGAAAAATACGAAATTTTTTATTCAACTTTGTGGTGGTCCAAAGGTTTATGAGGGTGAGACAGGGGGAATGGATTTAAATGAGTATATGGTTCGATTACATGATGACTTCTCTATTTATGAAAAATCACGTTATGAATGGTTAGGTTGTATGGAAGAGGCTTTAAGAAAAGTAGATATGGAGCAGAGAATCAAAGATGACTTTTGGGACTATTTAGAAAAATTCTCAAAATTGACTGTTAATACCTTTTCTGATGGAAGTGTCTACTACGCTGAATATAACCCTGGGCAATAAGAATTAAAATTTATTCTTAATAGAATCGTTAGTTTTTTTCTCCTATACTTTACTACTATAAACTATATTAGTAGGAAAGAGTATGAAAAGAATGAAAAATTACGTAACTGTTGGATTGACTGCTTTACTTTTAACCTCCTGTACAAAACAGGTTACAGAGACAAGAATAGCCTATCCTGTAGATGTAACACGACCTACTTTAACTCCTTATGAGTTAAATGTTATTTCAGAGAAGATTTATCAGAATGAGACAGGGGGAAATCCTAAATATTTAATGTATTGGTCTCCTAATGAGGATTTTGCCTCGTTGGGGATAGGACATTTTATCTGGTATCCATCTGGAGAACCAAAACGTTTTGATGAGACCTTTCCTTCTATGATAGATTATTATGTAGCGAACAGAGTAGAGTTACCAAGCTGGTTATTAGAGGCAAGAAAAAGAGGTGCTCCATGGAAAAATCGAGATGTTTTTGAACGTTCACGAGGTGATAAAGAGTTTCAGCAGTTACAGACTCTACTTATAAATACAAAAGCACTTCAAACACAATTCTTTTTTGATAGACTACATGCTTCTATTCCTGAAATTGTTAAATATGTGGCTCCAGAATATCGACAACATATTGTCAATAATTATAACGCTTTAGCAAAAACCAAAGGGGGATGGTATCCCTTAATTGATTATATTAATTTTAAAGGAAAAGGTATAAAGTCAACAGAGCGTTACAATAACCAAGGTTGGGGGATGTTACAGGTATTAAAAAACATGAGACCCGTTCAAGCAGGACCAGAGGCATTGGCAGAGTTTTCACGTGTTGCTTACCTAATTTTAGAGCGTAGGGTAAGAAATTCTCCACCAGAAAAGAATGAAAAGAGATGGCTTAAAGGTTGGAAAAAGCGTACTGATAGTTATCGATTTTCAATTTTCCAATAGCTTTAAATTAAATTAATTTTTTAATGAAAATTAGAAAAAGTTTTGAAAGTGAATTTTATAAACACAAAATTATAGATAAAGTGATATAATATTAAGATATTTCATTAGGGTTTTAATTTGTTGTAAAATGTTTTTTATAATTTTTTGCTATTTTTCATATTTAAGGAGGTACAAATGAGAGAGATATTACTTGTTGGGTTATCGGCAATATTGGGGTATATTGTCTTTTCTGCGTTCAGTACAACGGGAAGTTCTCAAGAGGCATTTCGAAAGATAATCGAGCAACCACATCAAGATATGCAACTACAGCAAGAGCTGGAGTTTAATAAACTTGCGAACGAAAAAGAGGCACGGCTAATAGTTTTAGATAATGAGCATAAAAAAGAGCAACTCAAAGCGTATGAGAACATCAAAATTAGTGAAAAAGAGCAAAATACCAAAGTTGAGTTAAAAGAGATTGATTATAAAATTAACTCTACTATAGCGAATATGAAGTATCAAGCTGAAACAGTAGAGGCAACACATAGAAACTATACCTATATTCTTATTGCTGTTCTTCTTTTTCTACTTGTTTTTATTTATTTACGTTATCAAAAGTATCTCTCTACATTAGAGTTGGAAAAAGAGACAGAGTATCGAGAGATGATTGCTAAAAAAGAGTATGCTGAAAATATTCTTGGTCTTTTAGCCTCTGGAAACTTGACCTTTGAGACCGAGAAAAAATTGCTTAAAGTATTGGATGAAATTAATGGTAAAAAAGTAGAAGAGAAGAGTACAATCCTTTATCATCCTAATCCTGAAATAGCACAGTTAAGTGCTGGAAATGAGAAAAAATATCTGGATATGTAGTCTTTAAAACTTCAATTCAAATATATTTTTTCCATTTTTATGGAAATAGTTCAATTTATAATTCAATCTTTCCACAATATTATGGACAATATATAATCCCAATCCAAAGCCGTTATTACGTTTCTCTTCTTGAGTAAAAGGTTCAAGATAGTAAGAGAGTGGATGCTCTAGACTTTCACCCACAGAAATAACTCGAATACTCTCTTTTGTTGCGATAATGGTTGTCTCCCCTTCTCCATACTTTAAAGCATTATCCAACAAATTTTTAATCGCAAGAGCAAGAAGCTTTGTATCGGTTGTCAATTCAGCCTCTTCTACTTGAACATTGAGTTTATCTTTATTAGAGATAAGCAGTTTAATACTGCTCTCTATAATTTGACTTAATTTTGCTTCTCTCATAAGTGGTTTAAAATCTTGGGTGGTAAGTCGTTCCACATGTGCCAACTCATCAATTAACTCATTCATTCGTTCAAATGCACGAATAAGTGTATCTTTACTCATACCATCTTCGACCATTGCTATGGCAATACGCCCTTTGGTAATGGGTGTTTTAAGTTCATGCATCATATTTCGCATAAAGAGGTTTTTAGAATCGAGTAAGGTACGTATATGATGTATCGCATTATCAAAGCTTTGCGCAATTTTCCCTATCTCATCATTATTTTTTTGTGTAATTTTAATGTTCATATTACCTTGTGCAAACTCTTCTATCTGTCTGTTTAATTTTTTAAGAGGTGTTAATTTTTGTATAATAGCCACATAGAGAAAAAGAAAAAGAATGGCAATAAGTAGTGCAATAAGAATAGTAATCTGTATACGCATACTCTGTGGTTGCATATCTTTAAGCATTAAATTATAACCATATCGCTTTAAGTAGATATATTGATTTTTACCAATAGCAAAAATCTGCATACGTCCATAGACGGATTCTCCTTCAAATATGACTGTTCCTTTACTTAAAATAAGCAGACGGTTTTCGTTTAATGCAACAGGTTTTACATGAAAATTTTTATAGAATCTCTTTTTCTCCTCTTCGGTAGGATTGAGCTGTGCTGTAGAGAGTAGAAGATTAGAGATAAGTTTATAACGATTAAGCTCATCTTTCTTCTGTTTCTCTTTATCCCAAGAGATAAATAGAAACAGTGCAATAATAAGTAAAGAGAGTACAAGTGCAAAGAGTGTATTGATAAAAGCAGAGACAGATATATTTCTCATAATCAATAGACCTTATATTTTTTCAGTTAAGAGATAGCCAATTCCTCGAACGGGTTTAATATAGGAGTTTTTATTATCAATAGCAGAGAGTTTCTGTCGTATACGAGAGATGATAACATCAATATTTTTAATAGAGCTGTTATCATCAATATGCTCACTATCATAGAGAAGGTGTTCTCTTGATACAGCAGAATTTTTTTGTTGAATTAAGATGGCTAAAATATCAAATTCTGCAGCAGTTAGTTCCAGCAGTATATTTTTAAATATAATATGTCGGGCTTTACTGTTGAGTTCAAAAAGAGACTCCTCTTTGGTCTCTTTTTCTGAACTTTTTGTTCGTCGTAATATGGTTTTAATACGGGTTACCAGTTCACGAGGGTCATAGGGTTTGGGCATATAGTCATCGGCTCCACGTTCCATAGCAATAACTTTGTCGGTAATATCATCTCTTGCAGAAGAGACAATAATGGGAATAGAAGAGTGTGCTCGTATTTTAGGAATAACTTCCAATCCATCTATTCCAGGAAGTGTTAAGTCTAAAATAATTAAGTCAAACTCATTTTGTGTTAAGAGTGAAAGACCCATATATGGCTCTTCGGCAGACATAACAGTAATATCAAATTTATTGAGGTATTCGGTGAGAATTTGAGAGATTTCATAATCATCTTCTATCATTAGAATTTTTATAATGGTAAATCCTTGGTGTCTATTTAAATAATGAAGTAATCATATCAAGAGAAGGGTTAAAAGTAAGAGTAAAATATCATTAGCATTGCTCACAAGGGCTATTACAAAGGAGGTCTAAATATGTTCTATCAAGGGAGTATATTTCAAAGGAGTTCAATTACATACTTAATCTTGTGAACAATGCTAATGACATTTGTTTGTCTTAAGCGTATTATAATAGATAACTATTAATAATCAAACAATGGAATATTAATGAATAGTTAATGGTCTACTATGTTATACTATATTCTCATTTGAAACAAAGGATTTATGTGGAATTTTGGAACCATATTTACGAACATTTCAATCCCATAGCGGTTGACTTTGGCTTTATCTCTATACATTGGTATGGGATTATGTATATCTCTGCTCTGCTCACAGCATTGTGGTTTGCAAAGTGGATTATAAAAAAAGATAATATGCCCATTAGTGAACTTTTAATAGACAACTATTTTATTTGGATTGAGGTAGGTATTATTCTGGGTGCGAGAATCTGGTATATTCTTTTTTATGACCCAAATACTGCTTATTATTTATCAGAACCTTGGCAGATATTTAATCCATTCTCCAATGGAGAGTTTGTTGGAATACGAGGGATGAGTTATCATGGTGCCGTTGTTGGTGCAGGTATTGCTTCATATCTGTTTTCACGAAGAAATCCTGGAGAGATTTATAGAATTCTTGATGTTGTTGCACTGGCTGTTCCTGTTGGTTTTGTTTTTGGACGTATTGGAAATTTTTTAAATCAAGAGCTGGTAGGACGTGTTACCGATGTTCCTTGGGGAATCTATGTAGATGGTCTTCTGAGACACCCTTCACAACTTTATGAAGGATTTCTAGAGGGAATTGTTATTGCTATAATAATGTATCTTTATAGAAAACGAAAAAAGTTTGAGGGTGCATTAATTGGTATCTATGGAATGCTTTATGGTACAGCACGTTTTATTGTTGAGTTTTGGAGAGAACCTGATGCTCAACTGGGTTATATTTATGGTGATTGGTTGACAATGGGTCAGATACAGAGTTTTATTATGATTCTAGCTTCCATAGGTATCTATTTTATATTTAAATTTTTAACAAAAGTAGATAAAAATAATATTTAAAATTAAATAATATTTTTTTATATCATAAAATGTTTTATTGTGTTTGAAGTTAATAACGCTATAATTTTCAATTAAAATTAGGAGTTATTTATGAAAAAGTTAAATACTATATTGGTTCTACTCTGTATTACAGGTACCTTACTCTATTCAGGAGGTATTTTTGTTGAACCTATTTATGAAACAGAAGATATAACAGTAGCAGAAGAGGCTATTGTAGAAGAGTATCCCGAAAGTATTGATAGATATATTGAGCCTGAAATAGAAGAAGAGTATATTCAACCAGAAGTGGTAGAAGAGTATGTTGCACCTGAAATGAAAGAAGAGCATATTTCTTCTTCTTTGGCAGTCGAAAAAGAAGAGCCACTTCAAGAGCGTAGAATTATAAAAAAGAGAATACCAGCTTCGATTCCTAAATCAGCTTCTCTTCCTATTAAAGAGGTTAAGACCAATGGTTTTTATACTGGTATTGGTCTCTCTATTGCAAAATTTAAGCCAAATTGTAGAGCGAGTGGTTGTTTTAATCCTGATAGAGATAGAACAGCTGGTTTTATAGGACGTGTGGGATACGATGTAAATCAATATATAGGTGTAGAATTACGAGGAATTCGAACCAATTGGTCTACAGAAGGTGGAAAGGTTAAACATGCTGGTGTCTTTGTAAAACCAATGATACCAATTGGTAATTCATCAAATATTTATGCTTTAGCTGGTGTGGCGAAAACAACAACTCAAGGAAGTAAGCAACGTGTAGATACAAGCAGTTTTGCTTGGGGTGCAGGTGTAGAGTATGATATTAGTGGAGATAAAGCTAAAGAAGGGCGTTACAGTCGAGAGTTTGATGGACATGGTGACCAAGAGAAGGG
>Ga0256828_1000360_pt1 | contig 31303 bp, 30 predicted proteins | sample CV88metaG_FD_185993 | JGI IMG/M metagenome (GOLD analysis project Ga0256828, IMG submission 185993) | Hydrothermal vent microbial communities from East Pacific Rise, Pacific Ocean - CV88 | ecosystem: Environmental > Aquatic > Marine > Hydrothermal vents | place: Pacific Ocean: East Pacific Rise...
ATTTTTGGTTATGTTTAAAATCTCTTTTTTAGTCATTGTGGTTTACTCCCCCCCCCATTAAGATCGATGGTGAAGAGTACACCATCTTGATAATTTTCAGCTTTAAGTGTTCCATTGTGGTGCTCTTCTACAATAATTTTAGACATATATAGTCCTAGTCCTGTACCATTTTTTTTAGTTTTTGTTGAGAAATAGGGATCGAATATTTTTCCTAAAATATTTTTTTCTATTCCTCCTCCATTATCGTAAATAGAGATAGATTTTTTTTCAGTTGTTATTTTTATTTTTGGATAGCGTATGTTTTTTTCTAAAAAATTATCCTGTGCATTTTTAAAGATGTTGAGTATAACTTGCATTATCTCATTATCATACATCTCAACCTTTTGAAGAGAATTATAGTTCATAATAATTTCAACATTTTCAGCTTCAAGAGAATCTCTTATGATATTGAGAGATTTTAATGAGACATCTTTAAGTGTTGTTTGTACTGAGTCTTTATGAGGTTTATAAAAATTTCTAAAGTCATCGATTGTAGTTGTTAGGTTTTGTACAAATTTTTCAATATTGTCAAGTCTTTGTAAGAAGTATGTAATGGCATCCTCCCTACCTTGAGATGTTTCAAGGTCAAAGGCTTCAAGTTCAAGTTTTATTTTAAGATTAACTGCAGTAGTAGAGATTGCACCTAGGGGTTGTCTCCATTGGTGGGCAATCATACTAATCATCTCTCCCATTTGAGCTAGACGTGATTGTTGTATCATTTTATGTTCATGGAGCTCTTTTTGTTTTTGAAATGCTTTCTCATCCGTAATGTCTTTGACAAGAATTAAAATTTCCTCTTGATTTGGAAGTAGTACAGCATCCATTATGACATCGATGTAAGTTCCATCTTTTTTAGTACATTTTTTTTCAAAACCACGATGAATACCATTTTGTATAAGGATGGAAAGTCCCTCTTTTGAAGTTTCTATCATATCTGGATGGGTGAGGGCAATGCAGGAAGTTTTGTAAATTTCTTTTTTTGTATAACCTGTCATCTTTTCATAAGCATCATTCACTAGGATAAATTCTGACTTGAGATTCATAATAGCAATGGAGTGCATATTTGAATTAAATATAGTTTCAAGCAGATCTTTAGATTGTGAAAGTTGATCCATTTTTTCTTTTAGCTTGTTTTCAAGAGTTTTTCTTCGGGTTATATCTTGTATGGTTCCATTGGAAATAAGTGGTATTCCATTATTAGAAAACTCTGTTTCACAGCGTTCTTCAACATATTTAAGATTGTTTTGATTAGTCATAATTCGATGTTCTATAATATAGGGCTTTTTATTGATAAGATGATTTTGGTATGCTTCCTCAACAGCTTTAACATCATCCGTATGTATAGCACTAAAAAAATCATCAAGTGTGGCAATTGGGTGTTTTTGTTTATCTATATCGAAAATATTGTAAGTTTCATTGCTCCATCGTAAAAGATTTTGTTTGATATCTAGTTGCCAAGAGCCTATCTTTGCAAGCTCTTGAGCCTTGTCAAGATTTTGGGCTGATAGTTCAAGTTTTTCTTGAAGTGATCTATCTAGCTGCTGCATAAGATCTTTTTTTTCACTTATATCACGAATAGTTCCAAAAATAGAGAGTTTACAATTATGAAGTACACGTTGCAAAATTACTTCGCACCAAATAGCTTTTCCACTCTTTTTTAGATGAACCCATTCAATGGGAACACCCTCTGCATTTTTCATAATAAAGTCTGCTTTATCTTTTGAAAGTTGCCCATCTGGTTGTATCTCTGGAGAGAGTTGTGCAGGGTGAAGTCCTAAAATCTCCTCTTGAGAATTATAACCGAGCATTTTGACAAAACGGTTATTACATAGAATAATTGTGTTGTCTGTTGCTATACATATGCCATCAACTGAAAGATCGAAGATATCTTTATATATATTATTTTTCATGAGATTGCTCTTTATTTATTTGTGCTTTTGGTTTGTGAAAATAAAAGCCTTGAAACTCGTCAACATTAAGTGCTTTTAAAATATTGAATACTGTTTGAGAATGAACATATTCAGCAATTATTTTAATACCAAGTTCGTGAGAAAACTGTACAATTGCCCGTACAAGAATAAGAGATTTTTCATCGGTATCTATATTTTTTACTAAGGAACCATCAATTTTTAGGTAGTCTGGCTCTATTTCTAAAATATATTCAAAGTTTGAAAACCCACTACCAAAATCATCAATTGCAAACCGTACACCATATTTGCGAAAACGCTGAATAAAGAGTTTCACATCCCTATAGTTTTCAATGCTTTCACCTTCTGTAATCTCAAAAACGGCAAAGCTACCAAGTTCTTCATTTTTTTTAAAAAAGTTTTCTACATCATCTATAAAAAGAGTGTTTTTTATATCGCTATAGGTGAAATTAATGCTTAATGTTATCTTCATAGATTTAATTTTTTCTAGGGCTTGAAAAATAATATAAGATGAAAGTTCGTTATAGAGGCCTGTTTTAATAGATATATCCAAAAAATGATATGGTGTTATAAGCTCTTGTGTTTGAGTGTCTCTAAGACGCATAAGAGTTTCATATTTTATAGTTTGGGTACTTTGATCAACTATCCCTTGATACACCGCAACGATATTATTTGTTTTGATTGCTGTTTTAATCTTTTCTTTCCAAAGAAGGGCATCTTGTTCTTCATTGCGTTTATCAATAGCTTTTGAATACATTGCATAGGGCTTTTTATGAAGTTTAGCATACTCAAGAGCAATTTTTGCCGATTCAAAAGCATCGTTTTGTGAAGTTGATATTCCAATTGTAACTTCCACAGAGATAGAATCATTATTAACTTCTATTCTAAAGTTATTTAATTTTTGAAAAAATATTTCGAGTTCATGTTCATATTTTTCAAAGTCTATATGCTCTACATTGTCCCAAAGTATAAATTCATCTGAAGATAGTCTATAAACTTTATATGAATTTGTTATAGAAAAATCAAGCAAAAAGCTTGCAAATTTTTGAAGTACTAATGAACCTGTATCTGAACCATATATTTCATTGATAATTTTAAACTTATTGATATCTATCATAAAAAGTATTGGAAGTTCTATATTCTTAATATCTTCAAAAAAAGAGTAACGGTTCAATAAACCTGTTAAATCATCATAGTGTAGTTTATATTCAATCTCTTGAGTCCGTTGTTTTATCTCTTTTTCGAGATACTCTTGATAATGTTCATCTTTTTTATCAAGATAAATTTTTTTTGAGACTTTTTCTAGTGATTTGAGAAATTGCTGATGTTCTAAGGGTTTGAGAATAAAACCATCAACTCCAAGGCGGATAGCATCTAAAAAATATTCACTTTCGTTATATGCAGAGAGTATAAGTATAGAAATTTTAGAATCAAACTCTCTTATTTTTTTAAGCATCTCTATCCCATTAAGATAGGGCATATTAATATCTGTAATAATGAGATTAAAATTACCCTCTTTAAAGAGTTTTAAGCCCTCTTGACCATTCGTTGCTGTTGTTATATTATTAAAGAGATTCTCAAGCATCTCTAAGGTGCTGAGTCTTGCTTTATCATCATCTTCAACATAAAGAAGTTTTAAGTTTTGAGAGAGCTCTTTGATCTTTTTAATACTATATTGCATGGGACTCTTTATATGTTTTATTTAATTGTATTATTATATAAAAAAGAGGTGTCAGTAGGTGTCAAAAAATCAATAATTAAGGTTGATGGAGTAACCAAGATAAGGAGTAGTCGTTATTGTTTCTTTAGGAAGTTTTTTTCTAAGGCGTTTAATAAGGCTTTTTATTGTGTCTTGAGAAAAACTTTTTTCTATATTATGATATGTAGCATCAAAAATTTCTAGGGCAGTAAAATTTTCTCCTAGATTTTCAAAAAAAAGAAAGAGAAGAGCTTTTTCCGACTTACTAAGATGTATCTCTTTTGCTTTTTGAAAAAGCTTTTTTTGTTTTTTATCCCACTGATAGTTGTCTCGGAGTTGTATCACTTCATTAGCTTTTTTTTCTTTATTGATTTTAGAGCATACATCAAAAAGTACTTTTTTAATATCCTCACTTGCGAGAGGCTTTTGTAAGAATCCCTCTACACCCATCTCAATGAGCTTAAGAAGGTATTTTTTGTCATCATAGGCGGAGGTGATGAGAATTTTTTGATTTTTATTGCGTTTATAAATGTTTTTAGCCATATTAAGTCCATCCATAAGGGGCATTTTAATATCGCTGATAACTAGATCAATATAATTTTGATTTGCATCATAAAAGTCTTGATAGAGTTGAAGACCATCTTCACCATCCTTTGCAACATAAACTTTTTTAAAAAGGAACTCAAATAGTTCTACACTCTTTTCTCTTAAGTTTTTATCGTCTTCAACATAGAGCAGTGATAGATTTTGGCAAATAATTTTGATAGTAAATCCTTCCTGCATATCTAAAAGAAAATTATAATAAAAAATATTAAAAAAGAAAAGTTTTTATTAAAAGAAGTTTAGAAAAAAGAGAGGATTGGAAAATAAATTCCAATCCCAAGTATTAGAGAGGGTCGTTTACTGAAACGGCTTTTTTCTCATGAAAATGAAAATGTGTCTCAAGGTCTGACATATAAAGTAATACAGGAACAACGATAAGTGATGCCACAACTGCTGCAACTGTACCAAATATAAGTGAAACCCCAAGTCCACCAAAGACAGCATCACCAGCTAAAAGAGTTGATGCAAGCATAATTGCAATGGCAGTAAGAAAAATAGGTTTTGCACGTGTTGCTGAAGAGTAAGCAATTGCTTCAGCCTTATGCATCCCTTTCTCTTCCATAAGAGATTTTGTAAAATCTATAAGAAGTAAAGAGTTACGTGAACTAATTCCAATAAGAGCAATAAACCCAATAAGAGAAGTTGCTGTTAGGAAGAATGTATCTGTAGTAAACAGATCCATTACCCAGTGACCAACAATAACACCAATGATAGAGAGAAATGATCCAAGTAAGATAATACCACTGAGTGTATAACTTTTATAGTAAATTACCATAAGTAAAAAGATAAGAATGAGTGCTGCGATAAATGCTGCTCCTAGATCTATAAAAGTATCTATAGTTACTTTCATCTCTCCGTCCCAGATAAGTTTATAAATTGCACCCGTTTTTTTATCTGTAAGTCTAAGGTTAAAAAGGCCAACCTCTTCAACATCATACTCGTCATTAAATGTTTCCAAGATTTTATGTTTTGCCTCGATAAGTGGATATACCTGAGAAACCATATCTGTCTCAGCCAAAACATTTGTCATTTGATGAAGATCTTTTGTCATTATCATAGGGTTTGATTTTTTAGGAACAATATTGACAAGTTCAGTTACTGGAATCATCATCCCCATTTTATTCATAAGCTTCAGTGATGTAAGTTTTGATTTTACAGAATTTAGATCTTTGTTTGTAAATCTTTTAGATTCTTGAGAAAGTGAGAGATAGATAGGTACTTGATCGTTATATTTATCTGAATTTTTCACTGCAATTTGCATCCCCTCAAATGCGAGGTAAAGGATATTGTTAAGTTGTTTTACGTCAACGCCAGATTTTGCAATCTTCGTAGAGTTAACAATCACTTCAAATGTGTCATAGATATCATCTTCCATGATATCAATATCTACGAGTCCATCAGTATCTTTAAAGATGTTTTCAACACGTGCAGCGATATGGCGAATAGCCTGAGGGTCATTTCCATATACTTCCATCACAACTGCAGCCATAGTTGGAGGACCAGCAGGTGGTTCAACAAAAGAGATGTTTGTATTTGGATAGAGTTTTTCACAAGCTCCTTGAATAACTGGACGTATACGTTGAACCATTAAGTATGATGGTTCCTCTCTATGATGTTTTTTTGTAATGTTTACAACAATTTCTGCAACATTCTCAGCATTTTTAAACTGACTTCCTTTAATAAGTCCTGCAAAATCAAGAGGTGATCCCATCCCTAAAAAGACTTCTGTATCTTTGACTTCTTTCTCTTTGACTATAAAAGAACTTACACAGTCAGTCACCTCTTTAGTTTGCTCTATAGAGTTACCATTAGCAAGTTTTACATAAACATTGAAAGTATCATTGTTTTTACCTGGAAGCATTTTAGCAAGTACCATTTTTGTGGGTGCTATCATAAGTATAGAGAGTATAAATGCTATAAGTGTACCAATTAAAATAATTTTTCTTTGAGCTGAACTCTGTATACCATTGAGAACGAGTTTTTCAAATTTATCAAACATTAATGCTCTCCTTTTGAATGATCAGGGCGTTTTAAAATTCTTACAGCTAAGTAAGGAGTGAATATATAAGCGATGAAGAGTGAAGCGATAAGGGCAACAGGAACATTTGCTGGAATTGGTTTCATAAACTGACCCATCATCCCACCAACAAATGCCATTGGTACCATTGTCATAATAATAGCAAGTGTAGCGATATTTGTCGGTGCTCCAATCTCATCAGTTGCCTTAATCATAATCTCATCATTACTCTCATGTGCAGATTCTACGGAGTGGTAATGTCTATGAATATTTTCAATAACAATAATCGCTGCATCCACTAAAAGTCCAAGGGAGAGTAAGAATGCAAAGAGGGTAATACGGTTAATAGTTTGCCCTGTAAGGTAAGCTACAAATAGAGTAATCGCTAAGATAGCAGGTACAGTAAATGTAACGATAAGAGACTCTCTCCATCCAAGTACAAAGATCAGTAAAATAGCGATAATGACAATAGATAAAAGAAGGTGTTTTACAAGTTCATTTACTGCTTCATCAGCACGTTCTCCATCATTACGTGTAATTACAAAATTAATACCATTTTTTTGAAGGTAAGATTTATATTGTTCTAACTCCTCTTTCACTTCATCTGCGATGATAACTGCATTTGTACCTTGAAGTTTTGAAACAGTAAGAGTGACTTGCTCTTGAGATGGAGTAAAATTAGATTTATCTTTACGTACACGGATACTTGCAGATTTAAAGTTTTGAATATCGTAAGAGTTTTCAACTTTTGCAACTTGTTTGAGATAGATAGGAGAACCCATATACTGAGCTACGATGATATTGCCCACATCAGATGCATCTTCGATGGCATTTTGTACACCAACCATAACAATTTTATTGTCTTTTGTACGATTTTTAATTGCTGGAACATTGTATGCAAGTGATTCAACAGATTTCATAATCTGACCCATTGAGAGGTTATATCCTGAGAGTTTGTTGATATCTACTTCTATGTTAAACTGATGTTTATGTCCACCTTTTATCTCTGTTACTGCAACATTATTAAGACCATTGATATGGTGTTGAATCTCTTTTACTTTGTCGTAAAGTTCTGTTTTACTCATCTTGTTATTGTTTGAATAGAACGCAATGGAAACAATGGGGATATCAACATCAATATCGAGAGGCTTAATGATAGGTTGCATAGCTCCTTTTGGGAACATATCGGAGTTTTGCATAATCTTATCATAGACTTTAAGATTAGAGTTTTCTTTCTCTTCTCCAATAAAAAAGGCAACATTTACAACACCAACATTGTCCATAGCCATACCATAGATATGCTCAACACCTTTTACCTCTTTGAGCTTACGCTCAAGTGGTTTTACAATAATCTTTTCAACTTCTTTAGCACTAGCACCAGGAAGAGCTACTATAACAGTAGAACCACTGACTACCATTTGAGGGTTCTCTTCACGTGGCATCACTACAAGTGAAAGGTACCCAATAGAGAGTATAAAAATCCCCAAAACTGCTGTTAAGGGGTTTCGTATAAAGGCTTTGGCTAATTTACCAGCTGAATCTGTCGGTTCATAAGGTTTATGCTTCATTTTACTTCCTTAGTTTATAGTGACAGTTGCATACATACCTGGGTAAACAGACTTGTTATGTGTTTTAAATGATACTTTGATTTTAAAGGTATGTGTCATAGGGTTAGAGTTAGGAATAATAGCTGAGATTTTTCCTATCACTTTGACATGTAAAGATGGGATCTCAACAGTTACTTTTTTACCATGACTAATTTGTGACATATTGCTCTCAGCAATCTCTGCTGAAATTTTTAAATCACTTAAATCGGAAAGGATGATAGCTGGCATACCAGGCATTGCCATCTCACCCACTTTAATATTTTTTGCAACAACTACACCATCATTTGGAGCTTTCACATTTAAGTATCTGTATTGATTTTCAACCTCTTGAAGTCTTGCTTTTGCAATGTTGATCATATCTTCTAAGTTTTTAGCTGCAAGTTCAAGGTTTTCCACTTCATAACGAGAAACCATATCTTTTGCTAAAAGGCGGCGGTGGCGTTCTAGATTGATTTTTACATTGTTGTATTGGTTTTCATACATTTGTAAACTAAGTTCAGCTTGGCGTTTTCCAGAGTCGATTTCACGAGAATCAATACTATAAAGAATTTGACCACGTTTTACTTTTTCCCCTTCACTCACTTTCACCTGTGTAACAAAACCCATAAAACGGCTTGTTATCATCTTTTGATTATCTGAGATAACACTTCCTGAGAGTGTCAATGTTTCAGCGAAAAGTGAAACCCCAAGAGCGAGTACTATTAAAATCTTTTTTACCATTATTTTTCTCCGTTTGCTAATTTTTCAAGAGCAAAAATACGCTCGTTGCGTTTGTTTTTTGCCATTTGTAGTTGTAGTATCTTTTGAATTTGAGCAGATTGTTTGATGATAACATCACTCATAGAAGAGAGTTTTTCTCTATATCTACCTTCATAGTTTTCATAGATAGCATCTGCAAGCTCAAGCTCTTTTTCCAGGGATGCTATCTCATCATCTACACTTTTAATCTCTGTTCTTATCTTAGCAGTTTTAAGGGCAATACCTTGACGAGCAAGATCTACTTGTGATTGCATTTTAAGATGGTCTAGTTTTGATTTTTCTATCTTTGATCCATCAATTCCACCATTAAAGATATTCCATGTAAGTCTAGCACCTATAGTATAAGCTTTATGCTCATTAATATTTGTCAAAAAAGTATCATCAGCAGTTGAAGCTTCTGCAAATGCTCCAACAGTTGGAAAGTATGCAGCTTCAGAAGCTGTTACCATATCTCTTCTAATCTCTAAACCTGTTGCAGCTTTTTGAATATCGAGATTTTGTTTAAGGATTTCATCATCACTATATGTGGGCATAGCAATTTCAGATTTTGGAGTTGTTATATGCTCAACTTTTTGGTTGAGTAAAAAGCTAAGGTAATGGTATAATAATTTTTCGTTAGAGTGCATCTGTAAAAGAAGTCTCTCAACATTTCCTTTTTTTGCTTTTACTTCAAGTAGATCTACTTTTTTTGCATAACCCACTTCGATCATACTTTGAGTCATATCTTCAAGTGTATTGATATTTGACAGGATTTTTTCTAAGTGTTTTATAGAGCTTTCAAGAAGTGCCATATCATAGTATGATTTTCTTAGTTGGTAGATCTTTTCACTTTGTACTTGATCTTTTTCCAGTGTTTTCATTTTTGTCATAGCAGCTTTAATACTTGCATAACTTGAGAGTGCAAAACCTGTAAAAAGAGGTACTTCATAATGAAGCTTACTTTGGAAAAAATTTCTATATCCAGGGTAGTTTAAATCAGTTGGTTGAACATCTAAAACATTTGTTGTTCCTGGAGGTGGAGAGAGAAAGTCAGAAAAACCAAAATCTCCAAAAGTTGCCTCACGTGATGTAAGTTTAAAGCCAAAAACATTCCCCGCATCATTACTTCTTGCAGCATCTTGAATGAAGTCTAATTTACCCCAATTCATTCCAGATACAGTTTGTTCATCCTCTTTTGCAGATTGTATCTCAAGCTTTGCAGCCTTAATCTCCAAGTTTTGTTCTTTTAAAATATCTAATGCTTCATTGAGTGTCAATGAGCTACCAGATGTCTCTGCGGCAGTTAGTATGCCAGCAAAGAGAAAAATTGTTAACAGTTTTTTCATCCATTTTCCTTCTCAGAATTTTAACTATAGATTATAACATATATCTTATTTTCCTATATCACAAAAAAATCAAATTTATCAATTTTTGAACATTAAGGTACAATGTTTGTATGAAAAATATATATTTATTCATCCTTGTTTTTTTAATCTCTTGTAGTTCTTTAGAAGCTCAAAATAGGCTCTATTTAGAGAGTTCACCCTATCTTTTACAACATAAAGAGAATCCAGTTGATTGGATGGCATGGGGAGAAGAAGCTTTTGCTAAGGCGAAAAAAGAGCATAAAAAGATCTTTCTTTCTATAGGATACTCCACCTGTCATTGGTGTCATGTGATGGCTAAAGAATCTTTTGAAGATAAAGAGATTGCAAATATATTAAATAAAAATTTTATCTCTATAAAAGTAGATAAAGAAGAGATGCCTCATGTTGACGCATATTTTCAAGATATTTATCATAAACTACATGGAAAAAGTGGTGGATGGCCCTTAAGTGTATTTATGGATACCGAGAAAAAAATTTATTATATCTCCACCTATATTCCTAAAGAAGACAAATCTTACTCAAAAGGTTTATTGACACTCTTACCAGAGATTGCAGCTACGAAGAGTTATATGAAAGTAACTTCAAAAGTAGAACAAAAAGCTCAGCATATCTCTTTAAAGAGTTTGAAAAACTCTTTAGTTCAAGAGTATGATGATATCTATGGTGGTTTTGGGCGTAATAAAAAGTTTCCACAGGTGGCAAAACTTAATTTCATGCTTGCACTTGCACAACTCACAAAAGATACAAAAATACAAAAAGATGTTTTTGATACCTTGGATATTATGGCATTAAGAGGTTTATATGATCATGTAGAGGGGGGATTTTTTAGATATACAGTAGATGTAGCATGGGAGATACCCCATTTTGAAAAGATGCTTTACACTCAAGCAGAACTTATTGATATCTATACTAAAGCTTATTATCTAAGTGGAAAAAAACTTTACAAAGATATTGTTGTTGAAACCATAGAGATGCTTGAGAAAAGATTTATGAAAGAGAATCTTTATTGGAGTGCTAGTGATGCAGATTCAAATCATCAAGAGGGATACTACTTCACTTTTTTACCTCAAAATGTCAAAAATATACTTAAAAATAATAGATATAAAAAAGATTTGGAAGATGCTTTAGAATTTAGTATAGAGGGAAATTTTGAAGATAGAGTACATCTTAATTTTTATACTTCTCAAAGGCCTAAAGGCTTTGAAGATTTAAGAGAAAAACTGCAAAAGATAAGAGAAAAAAGGGAGTATCCCTTTATAGATAAAAAGATCAATACTGCATGGAATGCGATGATGATATCTTCTTTATACAAGGCCGCACCCTTAAACCCTAAGTATGCATTACTAGCAGAGAATCACCTGAAAGCTCTAAAAAAAATGATGCTGAAAAATGGGGAGCTTTATCATCAAGGTCTTCTAAATCAAAAAGTAAAACAAAAAGCTTTTTTGGAAGATTATGCATTTTTTATACAAGCATTGTTAAGTGGTTATGAGTATGATTACGACAAAGAAAAACTTGTTTTGGCAGAGTACTTACTCAATCAAGCACTCTATAAATTTTATAAAAATGGCGTTTGGTATCTATCTCAAGATGGTTTTAATGTAAGAGCATATCCAAAAGATAAATATTATACGAGTGGCGTTTCAGTAATCATAAATGAGTTATTGAAATTTGCATATATAAAGGGTGACTTGAAGTATGAAGTTTTAGCAGGTAAATCTTTAGAAGACCTACAAAATACTTTAGAAAAAGGGTTATCTAATGCTCCCGCCTTAGCTTTGGCATATATGATTCATAAGTATGGATTTGTTATAATAAAAAGTTCAAATCTTAATTTGAAGAGAAATTTTTTGTATATTCAACAATTAACTTATCCATTTATTTTAACAAAAGAGACAGATTATGATGATTATCTTTTATGTACTTTGAGACGATGTTTTTTTAAAGATAAGAAATTTCAAAATATAGACAAAATAATAGATGAAAATTTAAGAAAATATCACTAAAATTTGATTAATTATTATAAAGGTTCCAAATGTCCAATGCTTGTCCACTTAATTTTAAATTGGTAGATTCCAATGTTTCAAGGTTTTCTGCACTTATTGTAGCTTCCTTAGTGATTACATACCTCTTTACACTCAATGTTTATATACTCTTTTTTTTAGCATTAGATTTTATCATGAAACTATTTTTAAACAAGGGTATTTCACCTATCAATATGAGTGCAGAACTACTAAAAAGTTTTTTTAAACTAAAAGATAAGATGACAGATGGTGGAGCAAAACAACTTGCAGGTTTTTTTGGTCTGTTCTTTGTAGTTCTTCTTATCATCTCTCACTATCTTGATACATGGGGATTCTCTTTAGGGGTTGCAGCTGTCTTTTTAAGTTGCTCTTTGCTTGATGTGTTTTTTAATTTTTGTATAGGGTGTAAAATTTACTTTATTATTAAGAAGGTATATCCCAACTTTATGAATGAGCTTTAAGTATGCCTAGAGAAAGAAAAATAGGACTTTTTGGAGCAATCTCCATAGGTGTTGGTGGTATGGTAGGTGGAGGAATTTTTGCTGTTTTAGGCGAGGCTGTTTCTCTCGCTCACGGTGCAACTGCTGTAGCTTTTTTAGTTGCCGGTTTTGTGGCTCTTCTTACCTCTTACTCTTATGTGAAACTTTCTGTGTCGTATCAAAGTGAGGGTGGGACAGTTGCTTTTGTTGATGCCGCTTTTGGGCATAACTTACTCTCTGGTTCAGTAAACCTTATGCTATGGTTGAGTTACTTAGTTACTATCTCTTTATATGCTGTGGCGTTTAGCTCTTATGGTGCAACTTTTTTTGCACAGAACTCTTCATTTTTAGACCATACTCTCATCTCTATTGCTATTATACTTCCTGCAATTATTAACCTTGTAAGTGCTTCTTTTGTAAGTAAATCTGAGACCTTTATCGTTTTTATCAAAGTAGTTCTTTTGGTGGTGATTATCGTTTCTGGGGCTTTTTATGTTGATACTGAGAGATTTTCACCTACACATTGGGGAAGTTCACTCTCTATTGTTGTTGCAGGGATGATTATCTTTGTGGCTTATGAGGGGTTCGAGTTGATAGCAAATGCTGCAGAGGAGATTCAAGAACCAAAGAAAAATCTTCCTCGTGCTTTTTATACTTCAGTGATTTTTGTAATTATTTTATATGTACTTATCGCTCTTGTAAGTGTTGGAACTGTTCCTGAAGATACCCTTTTAAAAGCAAAAGATTATGCACTTGCTATTGCTGCAAAACCTGCACTTGGTCAAGTTGGTTTTACTATTGTGGCAGTTGCGGCACTGTTAGCTACATTTTCAGCTATCAATGCCACTATCTATGGAAATGCTCGTTTGGGTTTTATCATTGCAAGTGAGGGGGAGCTTCCTAAGATTTTAAAAAGAGAAAAACGTGAAATTCCTTTTATGGGAGTTATCTTTACACTAGGTTTGAGTTTACTCATCGCAAATAGTATCAATCTTGATCAGATAGCTATCATTGGAAGTGCCTCTTTTTTACTTATATTTTTCATCGTCAATATAAGTGCTTATAAATTGAGTGATGCCATAGGAGCGAGTAAAGTAATTACTGTAATCTCTGCACTTTTTACACTGTTAGCACTGGGAACATTGATGATCCATACATACAGTTCAAACCCTAAGGCGATATATATTTTTCTTTCATTTATCGCTATCTCTGTGATTTTTGAACTACTGTATGGTCGTATAGTAAGGGGCCATCTCTTTAAACGTAGTTATAAATAGATGTATCAAGATATATTGATATATTAACTTTGTTTTGTTACACTTAGAACCATAAAAGGAAGAAGAATGAATAAATTTGTAAATAAAGTAGATTCTGGTGTAAAGATCTCTTTTACAGGGGAAGTCAAAAAGCAAAATATTGTGACAATGGTAGAGAATTGTGCTACTGGAAAATGTGAGTGTATGAGTGATGATACAAAGGCAAAAATTCAAAATATGCAAGTGAGTGGTGAAGATGGTGATGTCTCTTTAGAACTAAGTGGTGATGTGAGTACAGCAGAGATAGAAGCAGCCTTGGCAAAATCAAAAGTTTTAAACTAGATTTTAACGTTACTCTAACATTGAGAGTGTATGATAAATTTAAATATTAAAAAGGATCACTATGAAAAAACAATTTCTTAGTTTATTAGCAGCTACAGCACTTTTAGCAACAGCTGGTGTAACAACATTAAATGCAAGTCAAGGTGCTAAAAAACAGGTATCTAAACCTTTCCTTATCCAAGGCAAACTTCCACACTTAACAATGATGGTAAAGATTCTATGGGATGATGAAGATGTAGCATTAACACCTGCACAAAAACAAAAGCTTTTAGTAGTTCGTAAAGAGACACTCACTCAAGCAAAAGCATTAAACAAAGAGATTATACCTCTTGAGGCAGAGATTGTAAAAGCGAGTGATGGGGGTGTAAAACCTGAAAAACTTCACTCAAAAGTGCAACATCTCGCAGACCTTCGTGCCAAAGCAACGATGGTACATTTAGAGTGTATCTATAAAACGAGAAATATTCTAACAAAAGAGCAACTAGAGATTATTGAGTAATCTTTAGTTGATGATGCTTCGTATCATAATGGCATAATGAAGTACAAAAAGGTTAGCAAAAAAGATAAATAGTGACGAACCTCTTGAGATAAAATTTTGGAGGTTTGTTCGCTCTGTATTATTTGTTTTAAATGCGATGATAAAATGAACAATAGTCGCAATTACCATTGAAAGTACTATCCATAATTTTGCACGTAACATCTCTGCTACATCACTTGTGTCATCTGTCAGTATTAAAGCATAAAGACCATTGTCCTGAATCATTAAAAATCCACTAATCACTAAAATAGCTAAACTTACAAGCTCAAAATAACCAAATATAGGACCTATATGGGGATAAACCTCACGTTGTTTTTGTTTGTCTTTGAGTGTAATACCTAGAATAAACATAAAGACAGAACCACCTATCCAAGCGATAGCAGCAAAAAGATGAAAATGTATAAGATAGCCCAAGAGAGTCCTTAACTTTTAAATTATAGATGGGATGATATAATAATAAAGATTAAAGAAACGAAAAAAAGTGATAAGGCTAACAAATAAATATGCAAATGGTAGTAGATTCCCTCAGACAAAAGGGAAAAATTTTTAAAAAGATGCAGGAGATTCCACCAAAAGAGTTAGGGATACGCAACAAGATTAAGATCTATAAAGCAACAGATACAAATGGATACTTTTGGGCTATCTTTGCACTCAGCCAAAAGAGCCGTATATTGATGAAAGATGTTCATAAGATGCAAGAGATTTATGGAAAACTTACAGTTTTTTGTGAGCATAATTTCAAGTACAAGATTATCTTTATAGATGCCCCTTTATGTTCTAAAGCTAAGGCCGCATTTATTGAAGCTGGGTGGAAGATACAGTAATGCTTTTATGCGATATTGGCAATACCTCTTACCACTTTTTAGATGACTCTAGGGAGTATAAAAAGAGTGTGAGAACCTTTGATCCAAAGAGTATTGAAGAGAAGATTTTTTATATCTGTGTAAATAGTAAAGTTCAAAAGCAACTCGCAAACTTGGAAAACTGGATAGACCTCTCTTCTTATATCTCAATGCAAAAGTATTATGAAACTATGGGCAAAGATAGAATTTTCGCTGTAGAAGCACTTAAGCATGGAATTATCGTAGATGCGGGGAGTGCTATAACTGTAGATGTGGTTCGTGATGGGGTGTTTGAGGGTGGTTTTATCTATCCTGGGGTTATGGCAATGCAAAAAACTTATGCAAATATCTCTCCTGCATTAGCTTACTCATTTAACTTTGAGCTAAATTTAGATAAAATGCCAAAAAATTCGCAAGATGCCATAAGTTATGGCTTTTTAAAAACTCTTCAAAGTGAAGTTCTTTCACATAAATTGCCAGTTATTTTAACGGGTGGTGATGCAAGAGAGTTACAAAAGATATTTCCAGAGGCACAGCTTGATAATGAGTTGTTATTTCGAGGAATGAAAAAAATTATAAAAGAGGCAGATTTATGCTAACAGTTGCACTTCCAAAGGGTCGTATAGCAAAAGAGACACTAGAGATTTTTGAGACTATTTTTGGAGATAGCTTTCAATTTGATGATAGAAAACTTATTTTAGAAACACCTAATTTTCGTTTTTTACTTGTTCGTAACCAAGATGTTGCAACTTATGTATACCATCAAGCAGCAGATATTGGTGTAGTAGGGCTTGACACTTTAGAGGAGCAGGGGCTTGATGTTGTTCGCCTTTTAGATCTTCGTCGTGGCGTTTGTAAGGTAGCCATAGGGATGAGAAAGGGTGAGAAACTTGATCTCACTAAACCTGAACTTAAAGTTGCTTCAAAGATGGTAAACATCACGAAACGCTACTTTGAAGAGAGAGCTGTAAGTGTTGAGATCATTAAGCTTTATGGTTCAATTGAACTTGCTCCACTAATCGGTCTTGCTGATATGATAGTTGATATCGTTGAGACAGGTACAACAATGAAGCAAAATGGGCTTGAAGTGGTTGAAGATATTATGACAAGTTCTACATATTTGATTGCCAATAAAAACTCATACATTGCGAAGAAAGATGAAGTTTTAGATATTTATGAAAAGATAAACGCCGTGATAAAAGCTGAGAATAACTAGCAGATGACAAACTTAGACCTTTATGCCAAAGCAGAGCACCTTTTAGGGATAGAAGAGGCCACAGAAGCACTTTATGATCTGTATCGTTCAGAACTCTCAGACTATGAAGTAAAAACACTTTTAGATGTTGGGTGTGGTCGTGGTGGTTTCATGCAAAGAATGCAAAGTGATGGTGTAGAGTGTAAAGGGATTGACCTAAGCCAAGTGATGATAGATGAGTGTAAGGCAAAAGCTCTTCAAGCTGAGTGCATCGATGTAGCAGAAGAAACTGGCAAATATGATGCTGTTGTGAGTATCTTTGATGTACTGAATTTTATGGATAAAGATTCACTTACAAAATTTTTAGAAGCAGTTTCACAAAGACTTAATGATGATGGTGTTTTCATCGCTGATATTAATACTCTTTATGGTTTTAGCGATGTTGCTGAGGGTACAATGAGTAATGACAAAGATACTGAGTTTTTAAATGTAGATGCAGTGTTTGAAAATAATGAACTCCATACTACTTTTACACTTTTTGAGAAAAAAGAGGATGAGTGTTATGCCAAATATCAAGATACAATCGTGCAACACTTTCACAAAATTCAGTTCTTTCAAAAGCTTAGTGGGCTTAAACTAGTAGATAAACAAACTTTTTCTCTGTATGATACAGAAGATAAGACACTTTTAATCTTTAAAAGACGATAATTATCATATACAGATAAAGGAGTTTACATATGAGTAAACACAAAGCGAAAATTGAAAAGTTATTTGAACACCCAATCTCAGGAAATATTGATACAACGAAGTTACTACATGCTTTAGAGCATTATGGAGCAAAGGTTGATATGTCTAAACAGCATCGTGCTATTATTCACCTTAAGGGAAAAGAGCACTCCATGACTCTTTCACATAGAAATGAGCTTAGCAAAGATGCTATAGTAAAACTTCGCCACTTTTTAGAAGAAGTTGAGCTTACTCCTCAAACCTTATAATCTTTTATGGAATCTACAAGCTATTATAAAAGAGCTTATTTTATTTATGATAAAGAGTCTCAGGAGCTTGTAGATTTTGTTGTTAAAAATAAATTCACAACAACTATTACAGCGATATCTATAGAAGATTTTGTTGAAAATGTAGAAAAATTTACAGCCGATTTAAATCATGCTGTTGTAAGTCTCTCTCAAGAGAGTATTCCTGAGTTCTTGGCTATAGCTTATAAATATGATTTCTCCATTGGTATCTTACCTTTACTCTCACAAAAAGAGCAGATCAAAAACCTTTTATTAAGTTCCAATATGGAAACAAACTTAGAAATTGCGCTAAGAGATGATGCCAAACGGATAGACTTAGTGCGTTTAGGTGATAAACTTGTGTATTCTCAAGCGATTGTAGGGGATATTCCACTTGTAAGTGAAAAGATGCGGAAGGTGAACCATTCACCCTTAACAAACTTCATGTATGCCTTAAAAAAATTCTTCACCTTAAAACTTCAAAAATTTGATATTACTACAAAAAATGGGCAACATATCTCAACTGCCGGAAGTGCCATCGTTGTGTTAAATCATACAACAAAAGGATTTCTTTCTAAAGTCTTTAATCTAGAGCAATCTATGCGTGATGGAAAGATTACACTTGTTATCATCTCACCAGCATCTTTACTTGATTATGTGCAACTTTTTAGCTCTTTATTATTTGTATCAAAAAGTACAAAAACACTCCCTGAATCTATAGGCTATTTACAGAGCGAGAGCTTTCTTATTAAAGCATCAAGTAGTAAAAAAGTTCGTTTTGATAATGGAGAGAAAGCTCCTCTCCCTGCTGAATTTACAATCATTCCCGAAGCTTTAGCCATCAATGCAAGTGAGAAGTTTTGGGAACTCAATCAAAAACAAAGTTCACAAAAAGAGACCATTAAAATTGCAAACTTACCTGATAAGAGTGAGACTGAAAAGTATGTTGAAAAAAGAATCCCATTTTTTCGATTTGCATCAGAGGATCGCTTTAAAGATCTATTTTTAGTTTTACGCCAAGATGCCAAACTCAATAAAATATATATAGTACTTATGTTGCTAAGTACATTTTTAGCAGCTTTTGGATTATTTGCAGATTCAACTGCTGTTATTATTGGGGCAATGTTGGTTGCACCTTTGATGACACCTATTGTATCACTTGCAATGGGACTTTTACGGGCAGAACAGGGGATGATAAAAGATTCTGTATGGAAAATATTTGTAGGTGTTTTTCTTGCTTTATTGGCTTCATCCTTTTTAGCATACTTACTTCCATATTCACAAACAACACTGGAGATGAGTGCTCGTGTAAATCCAACACTACTTGATCTTGGAATAGCCATACTCTCAGGTATCGCTGCAGCCTATACAAAATCATTTAAAGAGATCTCTCAAAATCTTGCAGGGGTGGCGATTGCTGTGGCACTTGTTCCACCTTTGGCTGTTGCTGGTATAGGGCTAGGGTATAGTGATTTCAATATGTTCTTTGGTGCCTTTTTACTCTTTTTTACCAACTTAGTCGGTATCGTTTTAGCGGCTGTTCTTACTTTTCAGGTACTTGGATTTTCTAATGTGGTCAAAAGTAAAAAAGGGTTCGCTTTTGTTTTTATCTTGCTTGTTATTGTAAGCTTTCCTTTGTACTTTTCATATGATCATATGATAGAACGCTACAAGGTGGCAAAAATGTTAAAAGAGCATCGTTTTATTGTCAACAATAAGTACATTATTGTCAAAGATGCCGAGGTGTTTTTTGGAAGGGAAACACGAGTGATAGATCTGAAGTTGAGTGTAAGAGAATCTCTTGATAGAAAAGATTTAGAAGATCTTAGAGAAGATATACAAAGACTTTTTGATAAAAAACTTTTTATCACTACTGAGTTGGAGTATATATTATGAGAGTCTCTCTTTTACTTCTTGTGGGTTTATTGTTCTTTACATCATGTGAGAATACTCATGCCATTATAAAAAATGGAAAAACGATTCAGATTGGTGTTTTAGTTCCTTTAAGTGGAAAAAATAAACGATTTTCAAAACAAAGTTTAGCTGGACTCAATGCTGCAAGAGATATGCAAACATATCTCAAAGATGGTACAGAGATACAGTTTATAATCCTTGACACCAAAAGTGATCTCTCCGAGTCTAGAAAAGTATTTTATACCCTTAAAAAACAAAAGGTAAAAGCTATCATCTCTCTGATGGGAAGTGATATGATGTTGGCTATGCATTCGGTATTTCAAGAAAATAAGATTCCAGTTATAGTAACTCTGGCAACGGATAATAAGATAGTAAATCTGAGTGATACTATCTCCCAAGTTTGTTTTACCAACAAAACACAAGCATTGGTTGCAGCACATTATCTACGAGATGAAAAATTATTATCCAATGCAGCCATTATATACGATAGAGCAAATCATTACTCTTATGCATTAGCCAAAGAGTTCAAAAAATACTACCAATCTATAGGTGGTAGAGTAGATTTTTATCTGAGTATAAATACACCTAAAGAGCTTAATAAATTTAAAAATCAAAAAAATATTACAAGTGATGCCTTATATATAACGACCAATGTGAACACAACTCTCGATATTATAAAGATGATGAAGAAAGAATCACCAAGATTAAAATATATTTCTGGGGATGGTTTATTGAGCTCTGCAAAGGCTTTAGATAAGGTAGATGCAAGTATCTTAAATGGTGTTTATGTAACAGAACATTATGCCTCAAATGGTAAAAAAGATAAAAAAATTAAAGATTTAGAAAAGATACTCCATAAGGAGGGATACGATGAAAGTAGTTATGCTTTTTTAGCTTACGATGGCTATTTATTATTGTACAGTGCTTTAGGTCAATGTAAAAATTTAAAGACTCAATGTATCAATAATGCTTTAAAAAACAGTGAAATTATACATGGCTCGAGTGGAAACTTTAATATACGCCAGGGAGAGGCTCAACGAAGAGTTTTTGTAGATAAGATTCAAGATATGAAACTCTATAAAGAGATAGTAACTTACTAAAAAACAAGAGCCTTATAAGAGTAGAGTGTGGCCTTTGTGCACTCTTCTTGAGTCATACCCGCTTTTTCCTTGCAACAACTTTTGACAAACTGCTCTGTATCCCAACCCATCTGTGTCGCAACATGAGGAAGGTATGTACCTGATTTTGTACCATATTCTACATAGATACCATCTTCACCTATCACTATATCTTGCATTGTGGTTTTTTTTCTAGGGCTAAGCAGAGAGATCTCAATCTTGACATTTTTTAGCTCTTTTGCTTTTACAGGAGTAAATCTTTTGTCATATCGTGATGCAGCGATGCTCATATCTTGTATAACCTCGTAAAGGGGTTGGTTTGGCTCAAAACGACCTATACAACCTTTGAGCTTACCATCAAGATAAAGTGTCACAAATGCACCTAGATGCTGATGTAAGAGTGGAGGAAGCTCTTTTATATCGATGGTGGCTCTTTTATTCTCAATGACAGCTTCATAGAGAGTAAGTTTTGCTATCTCTTTGATTGTCTGTTTCTCTTGAGAGCTTATAAAAAAATCATTTTTATAGACTCGCATAGCACCATAGCCTACAACTCTATTTTTATCACCATGGAGAGTGTCTCCGGAGTTTTTATATGCAAGCAGTTCATATCTATATGGCTGATCCTGTGTTAATTCTAAAAGTGTTAAAACAGAACTATACCCACAAGCAGATGTTTGAAGATTAGGGATACTATGGCGTTTTGGATCTTGAAGTGTTTCTATGAAAGTTTGTATATTGTTTTTTTCAATGGAGTGTAAAAGTTCCATATCAACACAGTTTGCATCTGTATAGTTAGGAAAGTGGGAGAGATCTGTGCTTATAACAAACAGATTTTCCTCAGTAAAATAAGGCTTTAATGTATGCACGAGTTTTTGTATAGTTTGTAATTCTGATGTTGCTACTACAATAGGAATTATTTGGAGATCTTTTTGATAAAGAGTTTGTAAAAATGGTAGTTGCACCTCTATGGTATGTTCTTGTGCATGGGCTTTTTTATTATATACGATAAAATCTTTTTCCAGTAGCTTTGCTATGATGGTATGATTAGATTTTACCTTGCCAAGAGGAGTGGTATAATCCCCCTCATTGTAGATGGAGACACCATTAAAATTGATATGATGGGAAGAACCTATAATAAAAATATTTTTATATTTTTTATCGAGAGTTTTATAGGCTGTAGCAGCTACATCTGCAGAGTATATATAACCAGCATGGGGTACTATGATTGCTTGAACATTTTTTTGAGGCAAGCTTTTGGCAGATGCAAAAGCTTGCTTTATCTCCTCTTGAAGTTTTTGTTTCTCTTTGGGGTAAAAACTTCCACAAACAACACACTCTCTATCTTCTGCCTGAAGCATATTCATACCTCCCATCAGTAAAAAACTAAGAGCTATCTTAGCTGCTGTACACATCGAAAATGTCTATCGTAGTAGATAGCCTTTGTTGCACGAGAACCTTTTTCAAAGTTTATGGTCCAGACTTCATCATCTGCATTTGCAAAAGGTGTAGAGGTCCAGTAAGTTGTGTTTTCTACATAATGAAAACCTTTTAAAACGGCAGGTTTATAGTTTTTATAGTCTACAATGGTTTGAAGTTCATCTAATGTTGGAAGTCGAAAATTTTTAAATTTTCCAAGTTCTAAGTATTTACAGTAGTTTGCAGCTTCTTTATAAGTGACAGAAGCCTCTTTATTTATGTGTGTATCTTGCCAAAGAAGTTTTGTTGTTTCATCATAAATGAGATCTTTGGCAAAAAGTGTAGAGAGGAGAATAGGGAATAAAAGAAGTGCTTTCATTTGTTTTCCTTATAGGAGTTTTACAAATTATACACACTTCTTTCTTAGACTAGTTTAAGTCAGGTTTTGGTGTTGCATCTGTAGATGCAGGAAGCATTGGAAGCTTCATATATGGTTTTCTACCATCAAGTGCTTTTAAGAACTCTTCGATTGAGGCAGTTTGTTTGTCACTAAGCTCTGTTCCAAGTTGAATACGAGCCATCTCTTTGATTGCCCCTGAAAGTGTTGGAATCATACCATTATGAAAATAAGGTGCAGTTTGTGTTACATTTCTAAGTGTTGGTACTTTAACCATACCATTTGCATCACCTTTAAAATCACCTACATTCATATGTTTATATGGAGCAACTACACCAAGCATATTCATGCCACCACCAAGTCCAACACCGTTATGACATGATGCACAACCAACTTGGATAAAAGTTTTTAAACCCTCTTTTTGAGCAGCTGTCATAGCACTTGGACAACCATTCATATAGTCATCAAATGCAGATGGAGTTACAAGTGTTCTCTCAAATAAACCGATAGTATCAGCAACTTTTTTGAAAGTTATTTTTACATCTTTACCATAAGCTTTTTTAAACTCTCTTACATAAGCAGGGATAGAGTTTACAGTATCACTTACATGTTTTGGTGTAGCAGCCATCTCTGGAGATGCTTGAATAGGCCCTTGTGCTTGGTCTTCTAAGTCTGGACTTCTACCATCCCAAAATTGTTTCTCATTAAATACTGCATTGTATACAGTTGGAGAGCTTAAGTGATGTGGATTTGCAGTCCATTTATGTCCAATCGCTGCAGTCATACCATCATCTCCACCTTCACTAAGGTTATGACAAGTGTTACAAGAGATTAAACCACTTTTTGAAAGACGTGGATCAAAATAAAGTTTTTTTCCAAGTGCTACCTTTGCTTTAGTGATAGGATTTTTTGGATTATCAATAAGTTTTAAAAGAGCAGTTTGTGAAGCCGGAATTGGTTTCATGCCTGCATCAGTTGCATCTTGAACTAAAGAGCTCGCCATCATAATTGAACTTGCTAATGTAAGTGTTATAAGAGTTTTCATCTGTTATACCTTTGTAATTGTTAGTAAAAGATAATAATTATCTTTTTGTTGAAAGAATTGTAGCTAAATAATACTTAAAGGAAAATAATTATCCTTTAGATATTTTTAATCAATTCTAGAGCACTTCTTATAGCATTTTTATAACTAAGAGTTTTTACCCTGTTTTTGTAAGCTATATCAAAGGCTGTACCATGATCCACAGAGGTTCTCACTATTGGTAAATTTAAAGAAATATTGACACTTTCATCAAAATGAAGAGCCTTAAGTGGTCCTAAGCCTTGGTCATGATACATTGCTACAAAATAGCGAAAGTTTTGGCGAAAGTGGGGAGTAAAAGCGACATCAGGAACTATGGGACCTACGAACTGCTCAAACCCTAGATGTTTATTGGCACTTTTTATCGCTTTTGTCACACGCATATCTTCATCTCCTAAAACACCATTATCTCCTGCATGAGGATTGATTCCAAGTACTGCTACTTTTTCTTGTTTTATATTTTTTGCAAAATCTAGAAGAAAAGATTTAAGCATTTTATATTTTACAACTTTCGTTACATCTTTGAGTGGAATATGCTCAGTAACAAGAGCAACATACATCTCAGGACAACCAAGCATCATAATCGCTTCTGCATCAAAATGTTGACGAAGAAGATCTGTATGCCCTTTATAATCTAATCCAGCCATCATCCAAGCCTCTTTATGAATTGGCATCGTTACAACAGCTTGTGCTTTATCTATTTCACAAAGTTTAATTGCATTTATAAAAGAATCATAAGAGTATCTTCCACTTTGTGTATCAATTTTTCCTGGAACTATGGTGAAATCACCCTCTACATCATACAGAGTAAAGTCACTGGGGATTTGAGTATTTAAGAGTTTACTTGCTTGTTCTAAAAGAGTGGCATTGATGCAGTACAGAGGGGAACAGATTTTTGTGATCTCTTGATGGGCTTTAAGAGCTATCTCTATGCCAACACCATTGAGATCACCTATACTGATGGCGATAGTGGGCTTACTCATCGAGTTGTGAGCCTTTTCATCTCTTTGACTGCATCTTTGAGACCACTAAAAACACTACGAGCGATGATACTTTGACCAATATTAAGCTCTACAATCTCTTCAATTTTCATCATCTCATGTACATTATGGTAGTTGAGTCCATGACCTGCTGCCACTTCAAGACCAATCTTTTTAGCATGCATAGCAGAAGATTTGATATCTTGTATAGATTTTTCTAATCTACTTGAGAGTTCATAACGAGGAAAATCTAACTCTTTAACAGAGTGATGAGAGTAGGGGAGATTAGAGTGTAACATTGCAAAAAGATTAGCAAAGAGTCCAGTATGAAGTTCCACCATCTCTGCACCAAGCTCTTTAGATTGTTCCATCGCTTCTAAGCTTGGATCAACAAACAAAGAGACAGGTATGATGCTATCGTGAAGTTGCTCTATAGCAAAAGAGACTTCATCAGCATAAGTAAACACATCAAGTCCACCCTCTGTTGTTACCTCTTCGCGTTTTTCTGGTACTAAGGTTGCACGGTGAGGTTTCGCTTTAGCTACGATATCTAAAATCTCTTTATTGATAGAGCACTCTAAATTAACAGGGAGTTTTGAGTGGGCTAAGATACTGTACATATCGGTGTCTTGTATGTGGCGTCTGTCTTCTCTGAGATGAATAGTTATCTGATCAGCTCCATTTTCACAAGCAACATAAAGAGCTTGGAGTATATCTGGATCATTGACACGTCGTGCTTCGCGTAATACCGCTACATGGTCGATGTTTACACCTAGTTTCATACTGTTCATTAGTTTTTCACCCCTACAGATTGACGAAAGGCTTTATAATCCTCTTCAAGTGTTGTATTTTCTATGTAGTCACCAACATAAACATTGACCTTATATGTTTCTTTGTATGGAGCATTCTCAAACACTTTTTCCATTTTTCCATCGATACATACAGGAACAATTTTGAGCTTATTTGCTTTAGCAATTTTAGCTGCACCACTTTGAAAGCTTGTGAGTCCATCTCCATCAAATCTTTCCCCTTCTGGAAAGATATAGATGTTCATATCGTCTACTTTTGCAAGTGTTTTTTTGATACTTTTAAAAAAACTAAGTAAGCCTTTTTTACTCTCTAAATCAACACTGATACATCCACTGTATTCAAAAAACTTTCCATAAATTTTATTGTCAAAAAGTTCTTGTTTTGCAATCCATGCTCCATTTTTTCCATATCTTGAAAAAATATTTTCCATCACTATGATGTCTAATAATGAACGGTGATTGATAGCATATAAAACACGATCTTCTTGTGGAAGTTCTCCATGTAAAACTACATCTATATTTAAAAATTCTAAGACTTTGTTAGAGTACTCTTGACGATCAAGTGAGAGTTGTTTGTAAGCAGGTTTAAGTGTAATAAATGGATCAAAGAAAGTTTTTTTGAAAATCCCAATATATTTTAATCCAAGTTCAATCATGAAAATGAATTTACCTAAGTTTTTAAGCATAAATCACCCTTTTATTTAAAAAGGTGATTATATCAAAAGTATGTTAATGTCTTTTTTTTGTAAGAGACATCTCTGTTTCCATCAGCTTTATCTCATCATTTGCAGGGATGCGAATCTTATCGTCAGCTTTAAGTTTTTTCTCTTTGATCTTATTTGGATAATCAATATGATTGAGTATATGTTTAATACAGTTGATACGAGCTTTTTTCTTATTGTCTGAACGGATGATAGTCCATGGTGCATGATCGGTATGTGAAGCTAAAAGCATGGAGTATTTTGCAATGGTATATTTATCCCATAAATCTTGTGATTTTTCATCAACAGGGGATAGCTTATACTGCTTTAGTGGATCAGTACGGCGTTTTTCAAAACGTTTGTTTTGTTCCTCTTTACTTACAGAAAAATAAAATTTGAAGATGATAATGTCAGAATTAATAAGCATCTTTTCAAATTCAGGAACTTCATGAAGAAACTCTTTATGTTCCTCTTGGGTACAAAAGCCCATAACAGGTTCAACACCACCACGGTTGTAGTAACTTCTATCAAAAAGTACCATCTCTCCAGCAGATGGTAGATGTTGAACATATCGTTGAAAATACCATTGAGTTTTTTCAACATCGCTAGGCTTATCAAGTGCTACAACACGAGCACCACGAGGGTTAAGATGCTCAGTAATACGCTTGATAGTACCACCTTTTCCAGCTGCATCACGACCTTCAAAAATCATAAGTACTTTTTTACCACTATCTTTTACATGGTTTTGCATCTTGAGGAGTTCTATCTGGAGAGTTTTAAGTTCATCTTCGTATTCAAGAGTCTCTTTTTTCGTCCAAACAGCTACTCTGTCACCTTTTTTATGTTGTATTGTTTCTTTTGTATTTTTTTTGCCCATAATTATCCTTCTTTAGATAATTATAGGTCAAGTAGTCTAAAAAGAGTTTGAAATGAGAGTGTTTAGTTCCTCTACATCATTAGTATGTGCAAAACAGCTCTTTTCTCCACACACCATAAAACCACTTTCATCACTTGTTTTATACTGGATGAAAGGGTAAGAAAGTTCTGCTAATTTTGATACATTTTTTTGTAGATTTTCTTGTGAGGCTTTAATGATACGATCCCCTTTAAGATGACGGAAAACCTGTGTAAGCATATAAGGGAAGTAGATAGGTTTACGTCCCATCTCATAGGAGTTATACTCCATTGTTTTAAAGGCAAAATGTGCATACTTATCATCTTCTAAGAGAGTAGATAATGAGATGAGAACATCTATGATAATCGCTATAGAACTTGTGTAGGTATTGTCTGAAGTTTCAGCTTTGGTTGTAAACTCACCAACACTAAAGTTCCATTGCCCTTGGTCATAAAACTCTTCAAGAGCTTTGTTTGCAAAACGCTGTGCATGGATAAGATAGAGTTCCTCTTGCGTATGTTTGTAGCCATTGAGTAGGGCTTGTGCTAAAAATGCATAATCCTCTAAGAATGCTTCCACTTTTGGAGTTTTATGGATGAGGGTTGTATGGTATAAAATGCCATCAAGAAACATAGTCTCTAAAAGTTTATCCAAACTCTTTTGTGCTTTTTGTGTGTATCTTTCATCAACAGCACCAAGGCTAAAAAGAGAGTTAATCATCATAGCTGACCAAGAGGTTTGTACTTTTTGATCTATAAATGGATAGTCGCGTTTTGCACGGAGAGTTGCAAGAAGTGGTTTGACTTCAGAAAACCAAGTAGGTATCTCATTTTCAAAACGGATGATATTTTTTCCCTCAAAGTTTCCATGATGTGTTACACTCATCTCTTGACACATTTCTTCTGCATTGTCATAGCCATTTTCAGATAGAAGAGTATAAACTTCATCATAAGTGTAGACAAAGTATGTTCCCTCTTCACCTTCGCTGTCAGCATCGCTTGCAGAGTAAAAAAGCTCATCTTCACTCATAAAATCGTACCAAAAGTCTGCAATCTCTTTGGCAATACTTAAGTGCTTTTCATCTTTGTAGGAAAGATATGCTTTTGTGTAAACGCCACAAAGAAGAGCATTATCATAAAGCATCTTCTCAAAGTGAGGTACCAGCCATTTATCATCGACTGAGTAGCGACAAAATCCACCATCAACTAAGTCATACATACCACCTTTTGCCATCTGCTCTAGTGTGTTGAGTACCATAGCCTTCGCTGCTTTTTCATTATAAAGTGCATCTATAACGATGAGAGTGTTGAGTGTTGAGGCATGAGGAAATTTTGGAGCAGCAGAGAAACCACCATTTTTAGTGTCGTAGTTATTTTGAGCTTGAATCATAAAGTTTTTGTAAAACTCTTCTTTTAAAACTGTCGCTTCTTTGGGATGTTCTATATGATTTAAAAAACCTTCCACTTCATCTGCATTTTTTAAAAGTTGTTCATCTCTTGCTTTTACTTTTGTAGCGATAAGACGAGTAAGCTCTTTAAAGCCCATCCCCTCTATGCTGCCTGCATTTGACTCAGGTGGTATGTATGTTCCTGCAAAAAAAGGTTTGTTTTCAGGTGTACAAAAGATAGATGTAGGCCAACCACCAGCACGACGATTAAGAAGCATATGCACCTCTTGGTAATGTTTGTCGATGTCAGGACGCTCTTCACGGTCCACTTTGATACAAACAAAACCATCATTTAAAATCTCTGCACACTCTTGGTTCTCAAAAACAGTTTCCTCCATCACATGACACCAGTGACAAGAGGAGTATCCAATGCTTATAAAGATCGCTTTGTTCTCTTTTTCAGCCTTTTGAAATGCTTCATCACACCAAGGCCACCAATCTACTGGGTTGTCTTTGTGTTGTTGGAGGTAAGGGGAGTCTTCTTTTTCTAATCTGTTTGGCATAATAATTCTCTAATAATTTATTTTTTTATAGAGTAGGGAAATGTTGCTAATGAAAGGCTTAAAGAAATGAAATTTATATTAAAGTGAAAAATAAAGAGTTATCTAAGAATAATTCAACTTCTCTTTAGGCCATATTTTGTTGTATTACTGTAGAAGACCAAGCTGTTTTTTAAAGCCATGTAAATCATAGTAATCTTTATGAGATACAATTTTACCATCTTTATTTATGGTAGTTGTACTTAGCCCTTTAATCTCAAATTTTTTATTTTTTATAACTGTTTCATCCCATTTTCCATTAAATGTACCACCATAGACCCATTCATAAATTATTGTGTCTCCACTTATGAATACATCACCATTTTTAGCCCAGTACATATCTGGGACATAGCCCATGAAAGCATCGGTTATTGCTTTACTCACCTTTTTTTTACCTATCGTGGTATAATCATAACCAGAATCGTACCAAATGACATCATCTGCATAAAACCCATCAATCTTTTGTACATCATGCTCATTCCAAGCTAATATATAATTATCTAAAACCTCACTTACTCTAGTTTCATTTGCATTTAGAGTAATTAAACTACCAACTGTCATTACTATTAATAAGAATTTTTTCATTATTCTTCTCCTATGTAAATTTTCTATATGATAGGAGAAAAGAGAGATGATTTCTACTTGTAAAATGTCAAAAGTAGTGATTTTAAGTCATACTATACTGTTTTGGAGTTATTTTATATATCTCTTTAAATGCTTTAATAAAGTTCGATGTATTACTATAGCCAAATTCAGATGCACATGCACTAACACTTGCCCCATTCTTTAAAGCTTCATTTGCTAATTTCATATTGTGTTTGCTAAGCCATTTTTTTGGAGATAAATTATATGTCTTTTTAAATTTTCTATTAAATGTTGAAAGGCTATATCCACTAAGACTTGCCCAATCACTAACACTTAGGTTTTTATTATAATGTTCAATCATATAGGTTTCAATATCAGGTTTAACAGATTCTTGCTTTTTTAAAATATCTAAAAAATTCTCATTAGCTTCACAAATAAGATGTAAAAATTCAAATATTTTTATTTTAAGTAGATGTGCATTCTTTGCATCTTTATACTGTACATTATGAAGTACATCTAAATAACTCAAAATATTTTTGGAGGTATTTAGTTTTAGTATTTTACTCTCTGTATGACTATTTTTTAAACGAGTATTTTGAAGAAATTCTGAGACAAGAGCATAATCAAAAAAGAAGAGATATACTTCCATATCTTTTTGATCTTTAATATAATCGGAGATGAGATAGCTATCACGGGGCATAAACAGCATCTCTCCATCTGTAACAGTAAACTTTTCATAGTCATAGGTTTGTATCTCAACTGAACCAGATATAACATACACGATGGAGTGAGAGATGATTATCTTTTCCATATTTAACATGTTTTTATCTAGTTTTTTGTATAAAATTGAATTGTTTCCATTAGCAAGTAGTATCTTTATGACATCTAAATCATACATGGCTTTTGGTAGTGTATAAAAATTCGGTTTTATATATTTTCCTTTATGTATTCCCAATGTGGACATTGGGAATGAGAGTACGTTACAGTGGTGTATGAAAAGAGAATATTATTGTAATTTCTCAGCCACAAGTTTATTGACAACTTGAGGGTTGGCTTTTCCACCTGTTGCTTTGAGTACTTGCCCTACAAAAAAGCCTAGGAGCTTTTTGTTTCCTGCTTTGAACTTCTCTACATTGTCAGGATTTTTAGTGATAATCTCATCGATGATAGGAGCGATTTGTGCGGGATCACTAATCTGTATGAGTCCCTTTGTTTCGACTATCTTCGTTGGATTCTCTCCAGATGTTACCATCTCCTCAAAGACCTGCTTTGCAATTTTGTTTGAGATGGTTGCATCATCAACCATTTTAATGAGTTCTGCTATCTGTGAAGCATTAAACTTGAGCTCATCTATCTCTTTTTCTTTAAGCTCTCTAGCCACTTCATTGCTTATGATGTTTGCTAAGTTCACAGGGCTGTTGAGTTCTGCTAGAGCCTCTTTGTAAAATGCAGAGAGTTTTGCATCACGAGCGAGAGTATTTGCTACTTCAGAGTTAAGTTTTAACTCATTTGTGTAGTTGTCAAAGAGGGCTTGTTCCACCTCACTCATTGGTGCAACTTCCCCATCTATCTGTACTTTTTTCTCTTGTTGTTTTTGTGCAGGTTTTCTCTCTTGTTTCTTTTTAGCATAAGAGTCTTTGAGTCCCACTATCTTGTTAAAAACTGGATTTTCATCTGTGTAGTCTATAGGGTCTGCAAAGAAGTAGCCTT